>Ga0214925_100012_pt1 | contig 242686 bp, 204 predicted proteins | sample Stichaenrichment_FD_168299 | JGI IMG/M metagenome (GOLD analysis project Ga0214925, IMG submission 168299) | Xylose enriched microbial communities from anaerobic bioreactor in Madison, Wisconsin, United States - 63SRT | ecosystem: Engineered > Bioreactor > Anaerobic > Unclassified | place: USA... | reverse complement strand
GATTTTTGAGTATCGGGTGTGACCGGTACTCTTTTTTTCTGTCATTATATCAAAAAAGCAGGTAGTTAAAAATCCTTGGATTTTTAACTACCTGCTTTTGAATTAAGGGACTTATGTCACAGCCTCAGTCAATTAAAGTTAAATTCGACTAAAGGTAAATGGTTCTCCCTACGGCAGTACTAACTGCATCAGGTTCCTTGGGTATGTCTCAGCTGATCAAACAGCACCCCAGACCACAAAACGATATTTTCGGTACACTTGAATTAAACAAGATTAGTTTGCTATTGTCAAGCAACTGCATTTTTCTGCTTAAATAATATAAAAGAAGCAGTCCAATAATTCAGACTACTTCTTTTGATTACCATTCAATTAAGCTTCGAAAGCTTCTTGCAATGGTGGTACCACTTGCTTCTTACGTGATACAACACCTGGTAAGTTTGCACGATCATTCTTCAAAGTCGTCTTGAAGGCTTTTTCAACCATGTCTTTAGGTTCACCAACAACGAATAATTCGGAGTTGCTGTCCAATACATTAGTTGCCAAAACGAGGAACAAATCGTAGCCCTTTTCAGCGGCTTCGTCGTTCATCGCCTTCTTGATGCCATCTTCACGGCTGATGACATCGTTTAAATCAACCGTGTTGATCTGGTCGATACGAATACTCTTGCCACCCATGGTAAATGACTTAGCATCGCCTGAAACTAATTCAGCGTCAGACTTTGCGGCTAAATTAGTCCCCGCTTTAAGCATCTCAATACCATAACTCTCGTAATCGATGTCAGCAATTTCAGCAAGTGCTTTAACTGCTTCACGATCTTTGTCAGTGGTGGTTGGTGATTTGAGCAACAAGGTGTCAGAAATGATAGCTGATAGCATTAACCCTGCTAACTGAGCTGGGATATCAATCTTGTTTTCCGCAAACATGTTGGTGATAATGGTGCTGACACAGCCAACTGGTTCTGCACGGTAGTACAGTGGTGCAGCGGTGTTAAAACCATTGATCCGGTGATGGTCAACCACGTGGGTAACCGTAACATCAGCAATATCATCAGCTGATTGTTGTGGTTCGTTATGGTCAACTAACATAACGGAATCGACTTCGTTTGAAACGGTCTTAACGACACGTGGTGCAGCCACACCAAAATGCTTCAGCACAAAACTAGTTTCCATGTTAGGTTCGCCAAGTGCAACGGCTTCAACATCATAGCCCAACTTTGTTTGTAAATATGCGTATGCCATTGCAGCAACGATGGCATCGGTATCTGGACTCTTGTGTCCAAAAACGAGTTCTTTTGACATAAATTTATCGCTCCTCATATCAATAATGATTTTACATACTAATCATACTATTAATTTTGCTGAATTTCTTGTAAACGTGCCAAATAATCTTTAGTTTTCAGATATTGATCAAATTGCGCGAGGAAATGTCCAATGCGTGGAATCTTATCTTTCCCGCTTCTGAAGACGAAGGCCAGTTCAAAGCGAATGTTTGGTTCAAAACGCGCAGTCCAAGTATCAGGCTGTTCACCTTGTCCAACCACAAATGAGTTAGGTAATGCGGTATATGCGCCAGTCGCATCAGAGAACCGAAGTAGCTGGCTTGGTGTGGTAAACTGCGCCACACTGGTTGGTAAGTCAACCATTGCGTTCTTAAAGGATTCGCGCATGACGTGATTCAAGTAATACTCAACTGGATAAGTGACCCATGGTTTGTTAGGCGTATCAGCAAACTTGATCCGTTTCTTCTTGCTGAGCTTTTCATCATGGTGAATAAAGAGTAAGTCATCGCTAATGATACGTTTAGATTCGTATGGCTTCCAATTCTTAATTGATTCATCTGGTAAGTACATGATTGCCAAGTCAATTTGGTTGTTTTCAAGCTTATCCCAAATTTCCTTACGGGTCAGCATATGCAATGTGATCTTCACATCCGGATTTTCCCGGTAAGATTGAATTACAAAGTCTTCAAAAACGCTGTCTTCAACTGATGATAGCATCCCAATATTAATGTCACCTTGAGTGGCACTAGTTGATTGCTGAATCTCATCAGTAGCACTGTTTAGCACATCATAAATCCGGTGTGTGGCATCCAGCATGGTATAACCAGCATCGGTTAGACGCAACTTCTTACCAACGGAATAGAATAAACGAGCACCAACTGTACGTTCCAATTTTTTAATTTGCTGAGTTAACGCAGGCTGGGTAATACCCAAAATTTGAGCGGCTTGCGTATAATTCATCGTTTCAGACAATTGAAGAAAATAAGTCAATGTCTTAGATGAAAAAATACTTTCTTGCTTACTTTTCATGTGGGAACCTCCTATTTGGGTTGTCCTTAATGTTTTATTATCAAAACTATAATAACCATCTTCGGACAAATACGCAATTATTGTAATCCGAAAATAACTAATTTCTAATAAAAATTAAGACAAAGTTAAAATAGTTGGTTTACTCCGCAACACTTCTGGAATTCCTTCCGATTCTGTGTCAATGACAAATGAACCGTTCGAATAACGATTATTCATTGGGTGCTCTGCTGGCAAAATATCGTGCAACCGTCGCCGATCCGTGATTACTTCAAGCGGTGACGAGGCATCATCTAATTTAATAAAGTCAACCACTTCATGCGGCTGTGACTTTAGGGCATGCAGAACTAATACGCCTTTCCGCGCTCGACTCGTCACTGGCAGTTCACTAGCCGACATTTTCTTAAAGGCACCACGCTGCGTAATTAAAGCAACGGTGTCATCATCGTTAACCAGTTGCAAATCAACCACTGAATCCCCTTCGCCAAGGTTCATCGAGCGAACGCCGGTGGTCCGGGCACCGTTAATCGAAACTTCGGCTAGGTCAAAGCGCAGCGCTAAACCTAATCGAGACATCAGCAACACTGATGCTTTGGCAGGCTGTGGCAAATAAGTAACGTTAACGACTTTGGCCTGATCCGATTTCAACTTTTCAAACACCTTGGCACTGGACTTATAGGTACGTCCTGGCAACAGGTTGTCAAAGGCTGTCCGCTTAATGTATCCGTCGTCCGTAGCAATCAAGAACTCACCAGGTGCTTTGAGAGAATTAAACGCGTAGGTGGCGATAATCTCTTCGTCATCGGCAAGACCGATAGTTTGGGAAATGTGCTCACCAGTATCCTTCCAACGGGCATCAGTAATTTCATGAACTGGCCGGTAGATCAAATTACCCTTATTGGTGAACATGAACAAGTGATCCAGTGTACTGAGTTTTTCAGTGAAGATCGGGTAATCCTCTTCTTTAAGCCCGTTGTCTTCCGGATCAGAAGCGTTATAAGAGCGAACGCCACTGCGTTTCAGATAACCGTCACGGCTGACCATGACAACCACGTCTTCGTCAGGAACCATAACCTCTGTGGAAATCTTCAACGGTGTAATTTCCGCTTGGATTTCAGTTCGTCGGTCGTTGCGGTACTGCTTATTGATCTCCCGCAATTCTTTTCGTAACACCTTGTTTAAAGCTTTTGGATCGGCCAAGATTTCTTGATAAGTTGCAATGCTTTTGGCCAATTCAGCTGCTTCTTTTTCTAACGCCGTAACGTCGGTATTGGTCAAACGATAGAGTTGCAGCGCCACGATCGCGTCTGCTTGTTCTTCAGAAAAGTCGTAAGTGGCGACCAGGTTGTCCCGGGCATCCTTACGATTTTTACTTGCCCGAATGGTGGCAATGACTTGGTCCAGAATAGACAGTGCTTTAATCAAGCCTTCAACGATGTGCTGACGCTTGGCTGCTTTGTCCAAATCAAACTTAGTCCGGCGAGTAATAACGTCTTGTTGGTGTTCCAAATATGCCGCCAAAATCGTCTTTAGACCAACATGTTCTGGTCGTTTATGGTTGATCGCCACCATGTTGAAATTATAGGTGACTTGCAAGTCAGTATTCTTAAATAAATAGTTCAAGATACCCTGCGCATCAACGTCTCGTTTTAATTCGATAGCAATTGACAGCCCATCACGATCAGACTCATCACGCACTTCAGAAATACCATCAACTTTTTTGTTTAAGCGTAATTCGTCGATTCGTTTAACCAGCGATGCTTTATTGACTTCGTAAGGAATCTCGCTGATACGAATCAACTGCTTGTTGCCACGCAGGTCTTCGATAGCTGTTCTCGAACGAACAACAACACGGCCACGGCCGGTTTCATAGGCTTTTTTAATACCATCAACACCTTGCAGGATACCACCCGTTGGGAAATCAGGACCCTTAACAAACTGCATTAAATGCTCTAAGTCAGTGTTGGGATGATCCAGCAAATACAGCAGCGCATCGATAACTTCGCCTAAATTGTGCGGTGGAATATCCGTTGCATAACCCGCTGAAATCCCAGTGGCACCGTTCACTAATAAGTTAGGGAACTTGGCTGGTAAAACGGTGGGTTCATATTCCGTATCATCGAAGTTCAGCACCATATCGACCGTTTCTTTATCGATGTCTCGTAGCATTTCTCCGGCAATCTTACTAAGACGAGCTTCGGTGTACCGCATAGCAGCAGGCGGATCACCATCCATAGAACCGTTGTTACCATGCATTTCAATCAATGGTTCCCGGACTTTCCAATCCTGACTCATTCGGTTTAAGGCTTCGTAGATGGAACTATCACCATGGGGGTGAAAGTTACCCATGACATTACCCACGGCCTTAGCGGATTTTCTAAATGGTTTGTCGTATGTGTTACCATCCTTATTCATCGCAAATAAAATACGGCGTTGAACGGGTTTCAAACCATCGCGAATATCTGGCAGTGCCCGTTCTTGAATAATTGATTTTGAATAGCGACCAAATCGATCACTCATGACTTCTTCTAATGTGAGCTCTTGAATCTTAGTTCCTGCCACTCAAAGGACTCCTTTCATACCTTATTTGGTTGATGCTGGCTCGTTATGAGCTTCATTTGCTAAATTACTATCGAGAATGCTGCCGTCTTCTTCCATAGTGAACGCAACGTTTTCTTCGATCCACTTACGCCTAGGTTCAACTTTATCGCCCATTAGAGTCGTGACTCGACGTTCAGCTAATGCGTCATCATCGATCCGGACCCGAACCAGCGTCCGGCCTTCAGGATTCATGGTTGTTTCCCAGAGCTGTTCTGCATCCATTTCACCAAGACCTTTGAACCGCTGTAGTTTATAGCCCTTTAATCCCTTAGTCTTAGTAGCCAGTTCTTCATCAGTCCAAGCATATTCGTCAACTTGTTTCTTACCGTTACCCTTTTGAATCATATACAGTGGTGGTAAGGCAATGTAGACGCGGCCGGCATTGATCATTGGCCGCATGTACTTGTAGAAGAAGGTCAGCAGTAAAATTTGAATATGGGCACCATCATCATCGGCATCAGTCATAATAATGATTTTATCGTAGTTGGCGTCTTCAATATTAAATTCAGAGCCAACGCCAGCACCAATGGTATAAATCATGGCATTCAGTTCTTCGTTTTTCATGACGTCTTCCAGCTTGGCTTTTTCCGTGTTCAAAACTTTACCACGTAAGGGTAAGATCGCCTGAAATTTACGGTTACGCCCCTGCTTAGCTGAACCACCGGCAGAATCACCTTCGACTAAGAATAACTCATTTTTATCCGCGTTTTTAGATTGTGCCGGTGTTAATTTACCCGACAATAGCCGTTCCTTACGTTTGTGTTTCTTACCAGAACGGGATTCATCCCGAGCTTTGCGGGCGGCTTCACGGGCAGTCCGAGCACGCAACGACTTGTGAACCAGCATCTGCGCAAATTCACCGTTTTCCATCAGGTAGTAGCCGAGTTGTTCACTGACTACATTATCAACGATGGCCCGGGCTTCTGGCGTCCCCAGTTTTTCTTTGGTTTGGCCTTCAAACTGCAGGATTTCTTCTGGTACCCGAAGCGAGATCACCGCAGAAAGACCTTCACGAACGTCAGAACCGTCCAGATTCTTATCTTTTTCCTTCAACAAGCCCACTTTACGGGCATATTCGTTAAAAGCCTTCGTCCACGCACTGCGCATCCCAGCTTCATGAGTCCCACCATCTGGCGTACGAACGTTGTTGACAAACGACAGCAGGTTTTCTGAATAGCCATCGTTATACTGAGCGGCAACTTCGACTTCAACACCTTGCTTGCTGCCATCAAAGTACATGATGTCGCCAAGGGTTTCCTTATCTTCGTTCAAGTAGGCAACGAATTCCTTGATACCTTCTTCGTAATGGAAAACTTCTTCGCGTTCCTGATTCTGCCGTTTATCCGTCAGCGTGATTTTAACGCCCTTTAGCAAAAAAGCAGATTCCCGAAGCCGTTCAGACAGCGTATTAAAGTTAAATACGGTCGTAGTGAAAATAGAACTGTCTGGTTTGAAATGAATCTTCGTTCCAGTTGGTTTACGGGTATTGCCCTTCTTGATCAAGGTTGTGATGGGGTGACCACCATCCTTAAACTGCTGTTCGTACATTTTGCCGTCACGAACAATGTTAACGGTCAATTCTGAAGACAGTGCGTTTACCACACTAGCCCCCACACCGTGCAGGCCACCAGAGGTTTTATAGCCGCCTTGGCCAAACTTACCACCAGCATGCAGCACCGTTAAGATCACTTCAGGTGTTGGTTTCCCTGAGGCGTGCATCCCGACTGGCATACCACGGCCATGATCGGTGACGGTGATACTGTTATCAGCTTCAATGACCACGCTGATCTCATCCCCGTAACCGGCTAAAGCTTCATCCACCGCGTTATCGACTATTTCGTAAACTAAATGATGCAGTCCACGAGCATCAGTAGAACCAATGTACATCCCTGGGCGTTTTCGAACGGCCTCAAGTCCTTCTAGAACCTGAATCGATGAATCATCATAAGTTGCTTTTTTTCTCGGCACCAAAAAGACTCCTTTCAACTTTTAATTACGATTTTGACTTAGAATTCATGATAACGATAAAATTATTCTGTAATACAGTAGGAAACATGCTAAAATATTAGCCGTGACACGTCATCATGACAATGGAGGAATGAAACTTGAAACTCGCACTTTTATTATTAATTGCCTACCTCTTAGGCGCGATTCCAAACGGTGTCTGGATCGGCAAGGGATTCTTTCACACCGATATCAGACAAGCTGGCTCTGGCAACATCGGTACCACGAATACATACCGTGTATTAGGTCCGATTGCTGGCACCGCCGTTTTAATCTTAGATTTAGCAAAGGGAACGGTAGCAACCTTACTGCCAGTATGGTTCCTGCATATCAGCCTCAGTCATCATTCGCCCGTGCTTTTGCTCTTCGGCTTCATGGCGATTCTCGGCCACACCGTCTCCATTTTTGACCACTTTAAGGGTGGCAAGGCCGTTGCCACCAGCGCGGGCATGTTACTCGCTTACAATCCACTGCTCTTTGTAATCGCGTCAGTGTGTTTTGTTAGCCTTATCTATTTAACCAGCATGGTTAGCCTTGCGTCAATGGTTAGTTTTACGATTATCACCATTTTATGCTTCGCGATTCAGGATTGGTACCTATCTGCGTTGGCAGTTTGTTTGACTATCTTTGTTTATTGGCGTCACCGGTCAAACATCAAACGGATCATGAATGGCACGGAAAACATGGTTTCATTTGGTCTAGGAAACAAGCGACGACAACGTCAGCAACAAAATAAGGACTGATGATCGTTGCATCACAGATACTATCTTATAAGTAAAAATAGAGATATGTCAAAAAATTATTTTGACATATCTCTATTTTTTGAATTTGGGCAAGAAAACACGTTCTTTTAAGGACGTGATGAATTGTCTTTTTCTGACATTGTTTGTTGGCAATTGATTGGGAATATCGTATAATAGGAACATACGTTTGCTAACGATAAAATCAAAGGATGTTAACGCTTATGACGCTAAAGGCGATTAAAACCCGCATTTATCCCTCGACTGAACAACAAGAGAAGATTATTGCCAACTTTGGCTACTGCCGGTTTGTTTGGAATCAGTTGCTTGACATGCAGAAGCAGCGATATGCCAACGAGGGCAGTTACGTCAACGAATTTGGCATGAACTATCTCATTAAGTGTTTGAAAAAAGAATACCCTTTTCTCAAAGCAGCGGAATCAACTTCATTGCTGCATGTAAGTCGTGATTTGCACCACGCCTATCAAAAACTGTTCAAAGAACACAAAAGGTTTCCGAGATTCAAATCTCGTAAATCTCCCAAACAGAGTTATCAATGCAACGCAGTTAATCACAATATTCAGGTGATTGATCAGCATCATCTTAAACTGCCTAAGTTGGGACGTTTAAGATTTAAAGCTGGACGACAACCAGTTGGCAAAATTAAAAACGTCACGATTCGGCTCTCCGCTACTGGTAAGTTCTATGCCATTATTTTGGTTGAGACTGATATTGAGCCATTAAGCAACACTGGTAAGGCCATTGGTATTGATATGGGCATCGCTGATCTCATGATTACTTCGGATGGTATTAAATATCCCACTGTCCGATTTGATAAACGACTCAGTAAAAGGAAACGTTACTGGGAAAAACGGTTGGCGAGACGTCGTCATCAGGCCCAAGCAGCAATTGCTTGGGATCACCACAATAAAGTAATTGAGCCACGGGAGCTGACAGACTTCAAAAACTATTAGAAGCCTAAACACATGGTCGCTAAGTATAACGAAAAGATTGCTAATCAACGAGATAACTATCTGCATAACATCACTAAAGAACTGGTTGAACAGTATGATGTGATTAAGATTGAAGATTTGAAAGCCAAAAATCTGCTGAAAAATCATAAACTTGCCCGAGCAATCGCCAACCAGTCGTGGCGAAAACTTCGCATAATGCTGGAATATAAATGTGCCTGGTATGGCAAACAACTGGTCACTGTTAATCCGTACAAAACTTCCCAGTTCTGTTCTGCCTGTGGGTATGATGATGGCAAGCATACCCTAGATATTCGCCAGTGGACGTGTCCAAACTGTGGTATCAACCACGACAGAGACATCAATGCCGCAACCAATATATTGCAAGCTACTGCGTAGTATTAAAACTGACTGGCACGGAACGTGCCTTAGTAAATAGCCGTAACCTCTGCACGTCATTCAACGAATGAGGTGTAAGTCAGCGGTGTTCCTAGAAGCTCGTTACTTTAGTGACGAGTAGTTCACGACATAGCTCCTTTTTTGAGTAAAATTTTAGAAAAAACGGATCTGAAAACCGGCGTTAAATGATTCTTTAGGGCCTGCAGTATGGATGCTCATCTTATGAATGAAATCACCATCGCTATCAACGTTGTCCGCAATCCCCCACCATGGTTCCAAGCAAACAAACGGTGCCCGCTTAGGATAAGGTGACCAGATGCCAACGTATGGGGCATCTTGCAGCGTCAGTGCCACACCATGATCGTTAAGTCCCGTGCTGAGCATCAACGTGGTCTCAACGTGATCTAAGTCCAAGATCAAAGCATCCTGATTAAATAAATCGTGATCCAATACCATTGGCGTAGTTAAGTTTAACGTTTTTTCGTGCTTCACGTCGTTATAAGGGCCAACTAATGGAATCTGCTGATAAGCCTTCTTAGGCGCAACCGTTACGGAGTAATCTGAAAAATCTCCATTACCAGGTTCTAGTGGTACATTAAATGCAGGATGACCACCGATTGAAAATGGCAGTGTCACGTCACCACTAGGATTGGTCACCGTATAATGAACCGATAACATGTGTGCATCAAGGGTAAAAGTGACCTGTAACGTGAACTCAAAGGGAAATTTCTCCTGAGTCTCGTCGCTAGCTTCCAATTGAAAAACAGCGTGATCGTCTTCGTGTTCGATAACCATGAAATCCATGTCCCGCGCAAAACCGTGCTGAGTCATACGGTATGTCTGACCGTTCACGGTGTACTGGTCATCCTTCAGTCGACCAACGATTGGAAAGAGAACCGGTGCGTGGCGACCCCAGAATTTAGGATCCGCTTGCCACATATATTCAATCTGATCATCGACGCTCTTAACGCTGGTCAATTCAGCGCCATGTTCGTTTATCTTAACCTGTAACTCGTCATTTTTAAGTTCAATCACTGCTTAAACCCCATTTCTGATCAGTCTTCACGATTAGTATAGACCATTAGCTGGTTCCTTTCAATAACTGAGCTCAGTTTAACTAATCTAGAGGCTAATGCAAAGCCATCAGCTTGCGAAGTCTTCTGAACCTGACTACAATGAAATTAACTTGAAAGCTAATCTTTCACAAGAGGCGATAAACATGTCTAAAGCAGTTTCTAATTTACCAACCACCATGCGAGCTTGGGCAGTTACTGAACCAGGTCCCGTCGATGGCGAGAAAAGTCCGTTAGAATTCACGACTAAACCAGTACCTACTCCTCAACGAGGCGAAGTTTTAGTGCGAGTGTTAACTTGTGGCGTCTGTCACACGGATCTCCACGTGTCTGAGGGCGATTTACCTGTTCATCAAGAACACGTCACCCCCGGTCACGAAATTGTCGGAGAAGTGGTTGCAATTGGCCCTGACGCACAGCGGTTTGAACTGGGTGACCGCATCGGGGTGCCTTGGCTTCGGTGGACCTGTGGCGTTTGCCAATACTGCCGTTCCGGTAGAGAAAATCTCTGTCCCAATTCGTTGTACACCGGCTGGGATCACGATGGTGGCTATGCCGAGTACACCACGGTGCCCGAAGGATTTGCCTACCGTATTCCAGAACGGTTCGATTCGCAAACCGCTTCACCCCTGCTCTGCGCGGGAATTATTGGTTACCGGGCTTTTCGCCGGGCTAACGTGCCGGCTGGTGGCCGTCTTGGACTATACGGTTTTGGCGGTTCTGCTCACATCACGGCTCAATTGGCCATTGACCAAGGCATTGAAGTCCACGTTTTAACTCGTGGTAAAGATGCCCGGAAGTTTGCTCTATCATTAGGTGCTAAATCGGCCGCAGGAGCTTATGATCTGCCACCTGTCAAACTGGATTCTTCAATTATTTTTGCCCCAGTCGGTGACATCGTCCCCAAGGCACTTGAAGGGTTGGCACCTGGTGGCACCTTGGCTTTAGCCGGAATTCACTTAACCGATATTCCACAGTTAAACTATCAAGATCATATTTTTCACGAAAAGAATTTGACTAGTGTTGAATCCAATACTCGGTCTGATGGTGAAGAATTCTTAAAACTGGCAGACCGGTTAGATATTCACCCAGAAACCACACCATATGCTTTTGACAAAGCGGATGAAGCCTTACGATACGTTAAGAAAGGTGATATTCGTGGGGCCTGTGTTTTAAAGATTGGTGAAGATTAACACTCTTTGTACAATAAAAGCGTTTAGTTGCCGTTGATAGCAATTAAACGCTTTTTTTATGGACTTAATTGTCAAATTACAGAATATAACGTGACAAATCCTTGTTCTTGACAATGTTGCCGATCTTGTCATTCACGTAACTTTCAGTGATCGTAATATCACCCATCTGCATATCTGGCCCTTCATAAAGCAGGTCTTCCAGCAGTTTTTCAAGCACCGTGTGTAACCGTCGTGCACCAATGTTTTGGTTCTCATGGTTCAGCTGGTAAGCCAGCTCAGCGATTCGGTTGATGGCTTCAATGGTAAAGGTCACCTTAATGTTATCCGTGCCAATTAAAGCAATATACTGCTTAACTAAAGCGTTATTAGGCTCCGTCAAAATCTTAACAAAGTCTTCCTGGCTCAATTCATCCAGTTCAACCCGGATTGGGAACCGGCCTTGCAGTTCAGCAATCAAATCACTGGGTTTGCTTTCAGCAAAGGCCCCAGCAGCGATGAACAGAATGTGATCAGTATTAATGGCACCGTACTTGGTCTGAACTTGAGTACCCTCAACGATTGGTAAGATATCACGTTGAACACCTTCACGGGAAACTTCGCCACTGTTTTTGTCAGATTTCGAAGTGATTTTATCGATTTCATCGATGAAAATAATCCCCGTATTTTGGGCCCGTTCAATGGCAGCGTGGTTGATATCCGCGTCGTTAACCAAGGTTTCGGATTCTTCTTGAATCAGAATTTCACGTGCTTCAGAAACTGGAACGGTTCGCTTGATCCGCTTCTTAGGCATCATTTGGCCTAAAGTCGAGCTTAAGTCGATACCCATCTGATTCATCATCGGGTTATTGCCAGCCATGGCTTGTTGTGGATCATCCATTTCGATTTCAACTTCGGAGTTTTCCAATAAACCGTGAGCCAGTTGATCAGAAACCGACATACGCTGATTCTTGACCTCGTCGGTAACTTCTTCTTTTGGCTGCTCAGCAGTTGGCATGTCACCCTTTTGCATCTGAGAAAACATGTTCATCAAGTTTGAGAAATCGGCTTGTTGATTTTGCTTCGGCTTTTTACCGGGAACTAATAACTTCACTAACCGGTTGTTGGCGCGTTTAGTAGCTTCAGCACGGACGTTTTCAAATTCGTTGTCCTTTTCCATCTTAACGGAAACGTCAACCAGATTACGCACCATGGATTCAACGTCGCCACCAACATAACCAACTTCGGTGAATTTCGTGGCTTCAACTTTGACGAAGGGTGCCTTTACAATTTTAGCTAATCGACGTGCCAGTTCGGTTTTACCAACCCCAGTAGGTCCGATCATTAACATGTTTTTAGGTGTGATCTCTTCTTGCATGTCTTTTGACAGCTGCATGCGGCGGTAACGATTCCGTAAAGCAATCGCAATCGACTTTTTAGCAGCGTCTTGGCCAATAATGTACTGATCAAGGAGCGAAACAATTTCGCGTGGTGTTTTTGTAATTGGATCCAAACAAATCCCTGCTTTCTGTTGGGTTATAATTCTTCGGAAATGATGTTGTGGTTCGTAAAGATATCGATGTCACCAGCAATGCTAATGGCAGTTTCGGCGATTTCTTTAGCACTCATGTCTTTAGCGTGGTGGTGCAATGCGGTGGCAGCTGCTTGAGCAAAATTACCACCGGAACCGATGGCTAAAATGTCATCGTCTGGTGCAATCACTTCACCGGAACCAGAAACCAGCAACATATCCTTATCATTCATGACGATCAATAGCGCTTCTAGTTTTTGTAAGTTTTGGTCTGAACGCCAGTCTTGAGCCAGTTCTACGGCAGCCCGTTCCAGGTTGCCAGAGAATTCATTCAGACGAGCTTCGAATTTTTCTTCAAGTTTAAAGGCATCAGCCACACTGCCCGCAAAGCCAACGACTACCTTATCGTTGTAAATGCGGCGTACTTTATGTGCAGTACCCTTCATAATTACTTTTTCGCCCATCGTAACTTGACCGTCTCCAGCCATAGCATTGTGCCCATTATGACGCACGGCAACGATGGTTGTTGCCTCAAATTTTACTGGCATGTGTTAACCCCTGCTTTCTTTAATCATGAGTGGCGCGCGGAAAGTAACGCCGATAGTCACGCTGAAGCTGCGACTTAGTCACGTGAGTGTAGATCTGAGTTGTGGATAAACTGCTGTGGCCCAAAAGCTCTTGCACGGTTCGTAAATCCGCACCGTGGTTCAGTAAATGCGTGGCAAAGGTATGCCGCAGCATATGCGGATGAATGTCACCCGTCAGACTGCTGCGATCAATCATTTGATTCAAAACGTATTCCACACCTGTGGATGTAATTGGATCGCCATAATGATTGATGAAAACCACCTCATGTGTTTTATGGTACTTTTGCATCAATGGCTCTCTAGCAACCTTAAGATAAGTTTGCAGCGCGTCTTTCGCGTAGTGGCCAAAAGGCACGTAGCGCTCCTTATTGCCTTTACCATGAATCAACATTAGCTGACCGTCAAAATCGACGGCGTTTAAGGTCAACCCACATAGTTCACTGACACGGATGCCAGTGGCATAAAGCACTTCAAGAATCGCAGAATCCCGCTTTGCTAACACGGGATCTGGATTTTCACCCGCTGCTTTAAACAGTGCCGTCATTTCCTTCTCATAGAAGAATCTGGGCAGTGGCTGTGAACGCTTCTTTAGCGTCACGTAGGCAAACGGATTGACCTTAACCAGATCTTCGCGAATCAAGAAATCGTAAAACGACCTTAAACTGGAGATTTTTCGTGCAATGGTCGTTCGCGCCTTATGTTCGTCATACAGCTGACTAAGATAAACTTGAACGTCCAGTTTCGACACTAACAGTAAATCAGTGTTGTCACCGGTATCGACTAAGAACTTTTGAAAAGCAGCCAGATCCTCACGGTAAGCCTTAACGGTCTCAGGTGAATACTGTCGTTCACTTTCCAGGTAGGTGATAAACAATTCAACTGGTGTTGCCATGAGAATCGCCTCCATGATTGTAATGTATCAAAAAACCAACCCTGATGCAACACATTTGGTCAAGGTTGGTCAAACTTAAACTTCTTATAACTATTTTTGAACGGGTTCCTCGTAATCACCGTTTGGACAAACGACTTGTACGCCGCCTTTGATCTTCTTTTCAACTAAGAAGTGACCATCTTTCGGACAATCACGGCCCACTGGCTTATCCCAGGTAACAAAGTCGCAATCAGGATAACGTGAACAGCCGTAGAACAAGCGGTTTTTCTTTGATTTTCGTTCAATGACTTGGCCTTCATGGCACTTCGGACAAACCACACCAATTTCTTTAACGATTGGTTTAGTGTTCCGGCAGTCTGGGAACCGTGAGCAAGCGTAGAACTTACCATAACGGCCCATCTTGATGACCATCGGTGCACCGCAGATATCACAGTCAAAACCAGCTGGTTCATCTTTAATTTGAATCTTCTCAATGGTATCTTGAGCGTGACTCACTTCTTTAGAAAACGGCTTATAGAAAGTATCCACGACGTTAACCCAGTCTTGGTTGCCTTCTTCAATGCCATCCAACTGCTTCTCTAAATCAGCCGTGAAGTTGATGTCAACAACGTCTGGGAAATAATCTTGAATGATGGTATTGACGATTTCCCCCAGTTCGGTGGGTTCGAATCGACGTCCAACTAATTTTACGTAATAGCGACGTTGGATGGTATCCAAGGTTGGTGCATACGTCGATGGCCGACCAACACCGTTTTCTTCCAAAGCCTTAATTAAGTTGGCTTCAGAGAACCGTGCAGGTGGCTGAGTAAAGTGTTGTGCCGGATCGGTCTTAGTCAAGGTCAACTGGTCGCCTTCTTTAAGGTCTGGCAGCAGATTATCCTTTTCTTTGCCGTCTTTATAGATCTTCAAGAACCCATCAAACTTCAATTTTGAGCCATTAGCCCTAAACGTAACACCGTTTTGTTCAATGGTGACGCCCATGGTATCCATGACTGCGTTGGTCATTTGACTGGCCACAAACCGGTTCCAGATCAATGAATACAATTTATATTGATCGTTGGTTAAATACTGTTTCAGATCAGCTGGCGTCCGAAAAACGGATGATGGCCGAATGGCTTCATGGGCATCCTGAGCGCCTTCTGGCAGCTTACCCTTAAGTGGCTTAGTAGCAGCGTATTCCGCACCATACTTTTCGTGGATGAAGGAAGAGGCTTCATGCTTGGCAATCACCGAAATCCGTGTAGAATCGGTCCGCATATAGGTAATCAGTCCTTGAGAACCTTCCTTACCAATATTGATCCCTTCATAGAGCTGTTGAGCAGCCATCATAGTTTTCCGCGTTCGGAAGTTTAACTTCTTGTTAGCCTCTTGTTGCATAGCGGAAGTTGTGAATGGTGGCTGTGGCGTCCGTTTTCGTTCCTTACGGGTTACTTTTGTAATATTGAAAGGTTGATCACGATCAAGCTTTGCCAAAACCTTTTGCACTTCGTCGTTGTCAGGTAAAGCGTGTTTCTTTCCATCAAGGCCCCAGAAACTGGCATCAAATTTAGACCGCTTTAACTTAAATTCAGAATCAATCGTCCAGTATTCTTCTGGGACAAAGGCTTTGATCTCGTTTTCTCGGTCAATGATCAGCTTCAGTGCAATGGATTGCACCCGACCAGCTGAAAGCCCCTTTTTAACTTTTTTCCAAAGCAGTGGTGAGATGGAATATCCCACTAAACGGTCAAGAATACGTCTAGCTTGCTGAGCATCCACAAGGTCCATGTCAATGGTCCGCGGTGTTTTAAAAGCGTCTTTGACAGCATCTTTGGTGATTTCGTTAAAGACCACCCGGTTCTTTTCTTTGGGATCTAAGTTTAACAAGTGTGATAAATGCCACGCAATAGATTCCCCTTCACGGTCCGGGTCAGCTGCCAGATAAACTTGCTTGGCCTTTTTAGCTTCAGAGCGTAACTCTTTGATGACGTCACCCTTACCACGAATGGAAATATAGTGCGGCTCGTAATCGTTGTCAACGTCGACACCCATCTTACTCTTAGGCAGGTCCCGCACATGACCGATACTGGCCATCACTTTGTAAGTACGCCCAAGATATTTTTCAATCGTTTTCGCTTTTGCTGGTGATTCAACGATAACTAGTTTTTTTTGTGGTTTTCTTCGTTTAGTTTTAGTTGTTTTAGTTTTCGTAGCTTTTGGTTTCTTAGTTGTTGCTGCCATCTAATTACCCCTTCTGGTGAGTTTTAAATATTTGATGCTATAAGATTACTAAATCTTTCACATCATATTTCATAAAAATTAGATTGTCAACTGAAAAAGATTTCAAAAGCTACTATATTATATGGCAAATGGATGTCGTTTCTGTAAAATACATACGGGTAAATGCTGGTTATTTAGTCTTTAATGACGGGTATTCATCCAATATATCTTGAGCCGTTAAGACCGCTTTAGCCCCCGCTTGAATCAACTGATTACACCCGCAGGAGAGCGGATCATCAATCCTCCCTGGAATAGCCATCACATCACGATTATTTTGCAACGCTAAACTGGTAGTAATCAAACTACCGGATTTTTCTTGGGCCTGTACCACTAGCGTCGCTTGGCTTAAACCCGCAATTAGCCGGTTACGTTCGATAAAATGGTACTTCTTTCCCACCGCATCCAGGGGATATTCTGACAGCACCAATTCATGTTGAGCCATGTACTGCTGTAATTTTTGACTGCTTGCTGGATAGCTCAAATTTAAGCCAGTACCGATAACGCCAATGGTATGACCATGGTTGCGTAAGGCGAGCCGGTGACTCAAGCTATCGACACCGGCTGCTAGTCCGGAAACGATCACCAGTTGATTTTCAATAAGCGTTGGCATGAGCCTGTTCAATACCGTTTCCGAATAAGCACTGCGCTTTCGACTGCCCACCACGCTCAACAGCTGCTGTGCGTTCAGTAGTTCAAGATTACCCTGATAAAACAGTACCACGGGAGGCAACCAACTTTCTTTCAGCAACGCAGGATACTGCGCATCAAAAAAAGTCAGGTATTGCGACTCTTTCTCGTGTCGTTCCAATGCCTGACTCACCTTATCACTCATAAAACCCTGTTCAAATTTCTGCCGATGCTGCGGTAAGACACTGGCAATTTCACTAATTTCCGACGGCAGCAAGTTTCTCAATTGCCCTGGATGATTCGTTAGCCACTGGGCGACGAGATACTCGCCCTTCAAGCCGATTCCCGGTGTTAAATGTAAACGGAGTAAAAATTGATTCAAATTCACGATAGTTCACCTCATCCTTAGTTTCAGCAAACTACGATAAATTATTTGAAATAGTTTGAAACAGGGGCAAACGTTCGCCGATGAATTTTAGACGGTCCTAGATCGGCTAAACCTTGTAAATGCGCCTTGGTGCCATAACCCGCATTATGTGAAAATTCATAACCGGGATAAAGCACATCGTAACTTTGCATGAGGTGGTCCCGAAAGACCTTAGCCACAATACTTGCTGCCCCGATTGAGACGCTCTTCGCATCACCGTGAATCAGCTTTAACTGCGGAATGTCACTATCGATCTGCATAGCATCGATCAATAACTGGTCAGGTTGCGGCTGTAAGTGATTCACTGCCGCCAACATGGCTACACGGGTGGCTTGATAGATGTTCAACTGATCAATTTGCTGGGCCGACGCGGTACCGATACCCACTGCGATTGCCTGATTTAAAATTTGCGGGTAGAGTTTCTCTCGCTGATGATCAGACAGTTGCTTAGAATCGTTGACTTCAATCACATCAAAATCGTCAGGCAAAATAATCGCACAGCTCACCACGGGACCCGCTAACGGACCACGACCAACTTCATCGATACCAGCAATCAGTTGATGTCCCTGTTGCCGAAATTGCCGTTCATAAAAAAAGCGCTGCTCAAAAGCGCGCTTTTCACTGATTAGCTTAGCCAGTCGATGCTGAGTGGTCGCCATCAATTTCTGAACACCCGCACGCGGATCATCGGCATATTCAGTAAATAGCGAATCGTTCTCGTCCGTAATTTGATCAAACAGCTGTTTAAGTTCACGGATTGAAGGTGATTTAGGCATCTGCCCCACCGTCCGTTCGGTTTAACGTGTAGCGACCTAATTTACTCTTACGAATGTCTAAAATCAGTCGGTCAGAAGCACGTTCATAGTCATCCTTCATGCCAAACTGTTTCGTTAATTTTAACAGTAGATCAACGTCTGAAAGATCGAAATCATCTTCGGTCAACTTGTAGCGTTCTTGTAGTGCCTTTGGATAGTACTGCCGAAAGAACTTTAAGGCGTAAAGCGCCACATCGTCACTAGCGAAACGCTGATCTTTAATGGCACCCGTCAACGCCAGTGCCTGACCGGTTTCTTCGTCATCGAACTTTGGCCACAAAATACCTGGCGTATCCAGCAACTGCAGTTTGGAAGATGACCGTAACCACTGCTGCCCCTTTGTCACACCAGGGCGGTCGCCCACCTGAGCAGCCCGTTTGTTAACTAATCGGTTTAGTAACGTGGATTTACCTACGTTAGGAATACCCACAGTAATTGCGCGAATCGGCCGTTCTTTCAGTCCCTTTTGTTGCTCGTTATCCAGTTTATCCGCCAAAATAGATTGCGAAATATGGGTCACCGTTTTGGTGGTAATGTTTGCCTTAGAATCCACCGCAATCGCCGGCAGACCCTGGGCTTTGAATTTTTTGATCCAATTTTTGGTTTGTTCCGGATCCGCCAAATCACTTTTAGTCATGATCACTAAATGTGGCTTATTTTTGATGATCCGTTCGATTTCTGGATTTCGTGATGATTGTGGAATTCGAGCATCCACCAGTTCAAACACAATATCTACTACGTGTAAATTTTCTTCCAACTGGCGAATGGCCTTCGCCATGTGACCAGGGAACCATTGAATAGTTGCCATAATTGTTAAATTCCTTTCATAACAGGGGGTTAAAGATCCCATCATTTCACTTTATTGATGTAGGACTTATTATTTAAGTAATTTTTCCTAAAACAAAAAATCAGCATTACTATTTTAACATAGTTCATCATTTGGATTTTTAAATTGGATAGAAGTTAATGATAATTGCTTTTAAGAGACCACTACCGGAATTCTGGTAAATATGCTGGTTAGTTGGGTCAAAGCGAGTAGCATCATCCTGATTTAAGACCAATTGTTTATCACCTACTGTCAACGTTAACTGGCCAGCTAAAACCATCACATATTCTTCCGAATCAAGGTTTTGGTTGGTCTTAGCATGACCAACAGAAGTGTAACTAGTACCTTCATCCAATTCGATTTGGAAAAGCTCAAAATTATGATGTGGAGAATCAGAATAATAACCATAAATCCGATAGTGACCATCAGGTGATTGCTGCTGAGTAATTTCGTTTTTTTTAATAATTTTATTAGTTGGCTTTGGCCCTTCTAATAGCGTTGTGTAAGGGATATTTAACCCAATACAAATTTTCCAAATGGTATTGATTGTGGGACTAGTCCCATTATTTTCAATTTGAGACAGCATTCCTTTGCTCACGCCAGAAAGCTCTGCGAGTTTGGCAAGGCTGATGCCTCTTTCGCTACGAATCCTTTTTAGATTTCTACTAACAATTATTCCAATATTCATTATCAAAACTTCCTAACTGTTATTGACATAGTATTAAAAATGCATTAAGGTTCTATTTAAGTTTAAAATATTAAACGATAGTATTTTATTTTAAACAGCGATTAAGTAAAACGTTAATAGCATCAACTTTACCGTTTAAAAACAAATACAGAATGGAGGAAATGATTTGTGGATAGTGAGTTAACGGTTTCAAGCGCATCAAAAGAAATATTACCAACGGTCTTTGGATACATCGGAATTGGTCTAGCGTATGGTATCGTGGGTAAGGCCTCAGGATTAAATCCTCTTATAATCACTTTAATGTCATTAATTACATACGGCGGTGCTTCACAATTCATTATCATTAGCATGCTTGCAGCACATAGTCCCATGATATCAATTATTTTATCAGCCTTTTTGGTGAATTCCCGCATGATCCTGATGAGTACAACTTTAGCACCTTATTTTCAAAAAGAAAGCCTGCTTAAAAACATTATTTTAGGTGGACTCGTCACGGATGAAAGTTTTGCACTTAGTATGAATAAGGTCAACTATACTGAACGCAAATTGAATTTTACGTGGTTTAATACAGTGAACTTTATTGCCTATGTTGTATGGGCAATGGCTTCTTTAGTAGGTGCCTTATTAGGAAATTTTATTAGTAATCCTGACAAATTTGGTTTGAATTTTGCCTTAGTTGCCATGTTTATCGGTCTACTTTACCTCCAACTGGTAAGTGATAAATCCATTAAATTCAATTTACAACTACTCGTAGTCGGCTTTGTTTTAGCTGCGACTTTCATTAGCATTATTTTTATTCCTGCAAATCTTTTAACGTTGGTAATTACACTATTAGCTTGTGAATTTGGGGTGGTGATCAAACATGCCTTCTTCTAATTTTATTTTATTGACAATTCTAGGATCCGGACTAGTAACCTGGCTATCTAGAATCATGCCATTCGTGATTTTAAAGAAGTTTAGATTGTCTGCAAAGGTCGTGGAATTTTTAAGCTTCGTCCCTGTTTCAATTATGTCAGTTTTATGGTTTGAAAATTTGTTCATTCAGCACTTAGGTCATTTACCATCGTTGAATATGCCTAACCTTTTAGCTTCCTTGCCAACCGTTTTAAGTGCCGTTATTTCCAAAAATTTACTTGTCATTGTTGTAGTCGGTGTTATCTCACTGGGATTTTTAAGACTTGTTGTAGGAATGTAAATGAGCTAAAAATGCCTTCTTCATATTTACATATGATAATCCAAACAACCCTTTCAGTTAAGTCATTTTTACACACTGAATTGTGTGAGACAACCAATTGAGACTGTACTATTAAAGCCATTAGGTAAAGATATGAAGATTCTTACCTGGTAGCTTTTTGAGTATCTGCACAAAAATGTACCGTTCACATGACGTAAGTTTTAAAATTTAAATAGTTGAAAATTCATTCAATTATTCTCGACGTTTCCGCAACGTCCAGATTAACATAATCCAAGCAATCACACTAAAAATCAGTAACAGCCAAAGCGCCCACCGGCTACCTAACATAGTTCCAGCCACTTGTGTTCTCCCTTTTTGACCGCTAGCAACAATGGCTGAAGCAATCGCCGTTCCCAGCGCAGCCGCAAACTGCTGTAGGGTATTCATAATGGCGTTGCCGTCTGCTTGTTGCTGCTTTGATAATTGGTTCAGCGTATCAGTCAACACATTACCAAAGGCCAGTCCAATTCCCAACATAAAGCCTACGTACAAGCCAATGACTTGACCATCGCTCAACGGCATACGGAATAATCCGAACGCAATCATCGAAACGAACACAATCGTTGTACCAATCAAGATTGGTCGACGTGGACCAAAGTGGTCGTATAAACGCCCACTGATGGGTGCTAGCACTGCGCCAAGCGCTGCACCAGGAAGCACGATCAAACCAGCTTGTAATGCAGTGGCTTTGTTAACAAGCTGTAAATAATTCGGCAAGATAAACGACAGTCCTAACGCCATCATCTGAAACATTAAGAAAGCGAAAACGTGCTGAGAAAAGCTAGCACGACTAAAGGGTGTTAAATCCAAAATGGGCTGTGTTTGTCGCCGCTCTCTTAGAACAAATACGACCAACGCGATTACGCCCACTATGAAAGCAGTCCAGGAGAAGAGATGCGAAATCGTATTTGAATTAAATTCACTCACGCCAAAAATAAGACCACTGAAAGCTAAAATTAATAACACGACACTTAAAATATCTAGCTGACTTGGCTGTAATGGCTGTTTTTGCCGAATACAGCTAACGCCTAATACCAACGAAATCAGAAGAATTGGTATTAAGAAAACAAAAATATACCGCCAGCTCAAATACGTGGTCACTATGCCGCCAAAAGTGGGACCAATTGCTGGAGCGATCCCTGTGATCAGCGTCCCTACCCCCATCATGGCACCAATTCTCGAACGGGGAACCTGCTCTAAAATGATGTTAAACATTAATGGCAAAGCAATACCAGTACCTAAGCCCTGGACAGCACGTCCCAGCAGTAACACCCAAAAAGCCGGGGCACTGCCATCTAAAATCAGGCCTAGCATAAACAATAAATTAGCGACAATAAAGAGACGTCGCATCTTGAATGTCCGTTTAAGGTACGCGGATAACGGAATCACCGCTGCCACAATCAACAGATACAGTGTGGTCAGCCACTGTACGGTGCTCGTGTTCACACTAAATTCATGCATAATCGTGGGAAAAGTAATGTTCATGGCAGTTTCCACAATGACACCGCTAAAAGACAGTAATCCGGTGGCAAAAATTGCTCCGATTACGCGAGGTTCAATTCGCGCCTCACTCATTTTACAACCCCCTTGATCCAATATTGCAGCATACGTTCAAAATCAGCTCGCTCAGAAGCAGTAAACTGTTCAACAAATCCCGCCTGAATACGGTCCATGTAGGCTTGTGTAGCCTGTTGAAGTTGCTTTCCTTTAGTGGTCAATGTGACCTGTTTTTGTCGGCCATCTTTAGCGAAGCGTGCTTGTTTTACCAAGTCACGAGCCTGCATACGTTGCAACAGCACTGTGGCTGTGGACCGACGAATGCTGAATTCCGTCTCAATATCACGTTGAAGGCAAACACCTTCAGTACTTGCGAGGAACTCTAGTATCGACATTTGGGTACCGGTTAAATCATACTGACGCGCATATTCATCCATTTGTCTAATCAACTGATTGTCCGCTAATTTAATCAACCGACCGTAATTCGTGTCCATTCAATCAAGTCCTTTCGTTAGCTGACTAACGATTATATTAGCACAATGTTTCGACGAGAACAACGAAAAAAACACTTAGACCAGTTGAGGTCCAAGTGTTTTTTCGATTTAAATCAAATTATAGATTTTAGTTTACCCCTTAACGATTAAAAGGTGAACTTGTATTTAATGATCATCCTCGGCCGTTTAGGCATATGCACCCCATCTTCATAGAGTTGCAAGTAGCTGGCAGCCTCGATGTCGCCATCATCAGACCGCTCGTTTAGCTCCCTGAGTGCAGCCATTTTCAGCATAAACCACGACCAGCCACGACCAAATAAGCGGTTGTAAAGTTCTTCATTTGTTTCATCTTGCATTGTTAAATGCGCGCCTCTGTTCTGATTTGCCTCTGTTCTGATTTGTAGTTCAGTTACTCTGACTATTACCATAACACTTAGTTAAAAGATCAGCCAGTCTCTAATCTTGCTCTAAATACATTTGCCAAGCTTTGTCAAATACCGTCATGGACGGTAAATAGCTGGCGTTTTCTTCGAGATACTTGGATAACACGTCAAACTGCGTCTCTTGCTTTGGAAAGGCCTGATCATAAAACGCATTGTTGGCAAACTCAGCCACGGGTTCGTAGTCTTCGGGATTGCGCTGCGTCATTAAAAATTGGTAGAAACTTTGTCTCACAACGACCCCTCCTTTAGGATTTAGACTTTGGAATCAACACTTTAAACTCAAATTTACCAGCGCCGTTCATATCAATTTTTTCGGCACGATACTGAACGCCATTCGTTCTAAAACGTTGCAGGTCCATTGTAATCGTTTTTTGATGGACGTTTAATTCAACCCATTTTGGTAAATTATACTGCGCTTTAATGTAACTTAGAACCGCACTGACGGGAACGTTTAACTGTCCCACCGCCAATTTGCCAGCCTTAAGTTGAACGTTGCCGTTAGCCAATACGGTTGGCTTTAATGTCAGCCCAAAGTTTACCGGCAGACCCAGTAACTTCGTTTGACCAGTTAAAACGGCATCGTTGTGGACTTCAAACTGATAATCAACTTTTTGTTTACTTTGATCTTGGAACTGGCCTAAATAGTAAGCGGCCATAGCGTTTAACTGTTTTTTATTCAGATTCACGTTAAAACTGGCTGCCGCTGCTGGGGCGTTGATGGGTGTGGTATTTTCTTTCGGTGCCGAAAACACCTTAACGCCCATGGTACCGATCCCCAGTACAATAACGGCTATCAACGCAATAAACGCCCATTTCCAGGGATTAATGGTTTTCTTTGCTGCTGTATGTTCTTGTCGACTTTCTGTGTTCAAAACATCACCTCAAAATCTATCGTTTACGCCAATTAACATTATTTTGAATGGCTTGACTTAACTTAGTCGCCATCACATTATAACCCTTTTTGTTGGGATGAAAATGATCTTCGGTGGATAAGTAAGCGTTCTTTTCCTTACTATCTTGCGTCTTTAACAGTTGTTCAACTTTTTCTGGATCCACGAAGGCCTGATCATTCTGCCGGTTTTCCGTCTTCAATTTAGCTTGCGCACTAGCTGACTGGTACTGACCGCGAGAAAGTGTTGAATTGACGTTGATAAAATGCGTTCGTGACTGACTTTCAGCAACCTTTTGATTGACCTGATTCCACTGGTCAACTGATGAACTGATCATCGTGGCATTGGTAAAGTAAACGTACACTGGATTATAAATACCGAACAAATAAACTTGGGCACGTGGGTTCACTTCATGGACATCAGCGACCAATTGCGTCAGTTTTTGCTGATACTCAGTCTTAAGCGGTGCCATCTTTTGAGTCATCTGAGCATCACTGTTCACCATAATGTTTTTTTCTAAGGACTGCAACAGGTCATTGCCACCCGCTGTCAGTGCAATCACGTCCGCTCGACGCAACGAACGCCGTAACTTCTGATTGGTTTGGACGCGATGATCGATTTGATCACTGCGTTCGCCACCAATCCCGTAATTTGCGGTTTGCGGTTTAACGTAATAGGTCTGGCTGAGCTGTTGCTTTAAAATCGGTAGATATCCTGAATGATCATGATCATAGCCGATCCCTTGGGTCAATGAATCACCAACCCCCACGACCCTAACTGTTTTTAGGACAATAGGACGTTTTTGCTGCGTACTCTTGGAACCTGACTGATGCTGAAGCCAAAACCACCCGCCACCGATGATCACTATCAAGATTAATAACGCCGAGAACCACTTTAAAAATCGATGCATGTCAAAACCCCTTCATTAAGCGTATACGCATTATTCTATAAGTTACATGACTTAAAATGACAAATGAGATGGTCATCTGGCCATCTCATTTATTTTATACGGCCAACCGCCGTTATCGGACTAAGTTTTAGTTAAATTTCCGTTGTCACAACGCTAGTCATCAAAATAGTAAACTAACGCGAAGGCACCTGGTCCACCATGGGTCGCAATGATTGGTACCGTTTCACGAACCAAAATATCAATGTTAGGAAACATGGGTTTAAGATGCTTTAAAATGTCGTCAACCATGCCTTCAGCGTGTACGTGAGAAATACCGATGGCCTTGATGTTTGGCGTGTTTTTCATTTGTTCATAAACCTTGTCATAAAATCGGTCAATGGTCTTCATGCCACGGCCCTTGGTACGGATGTTTAATTGGCCATCACCGACCTGAAGCACGATCTTGATATTCAATAATGATGAGATTGCCCCCGTCATTCGGTTGATTCGGCCGCCCTTAACTAGGTTGTCCAAGGTCATCACACCCATGTACAGACGGGTGTTTTTCTGAACCCTCTTGGTAACGGCCACAACTTCATCAACGGATGCACCCTTTTCAGCGGCCTTAGCAGCTTCAATGCATTGAAAGGCCAGTGCCCGATCAGTAGTGCCGCTATCAACAACGGTAACATCAGACTTCGAAATCTTGGCAGCTTGTTCTGCCGTATGTACCGTACCACTGATTGCTTCCAGCATATTCAAGCAGACGACTGGACTACCATCAGCACCCAGTTCATCAAAAACTTTGATGAAATCGCCTAGTGGTGGCTGGCTCGTCTTTGGGAACACCTTTGAATGTTCCATTTTATTAATAAACTCTTCATTAGTGATGGTGTGGCGTTCAACGTAAACCACATCATCGATCATGACCGTTAACGGCACGATTGTAATATGATATTTTTCAACTTCTTCATCTGTTAAACCCGCAGATGAATCAGTGACTATTTTGACAGTTGCCATGATTGATTATAACCACGCTTTCTTCCCCATTGTAGGTGTTTTCATGCTACAATTAATTTTAGTGCATGAAAACGATTCGATAATAGTATAGCAGATGAACCAACGTGTAACAAGGCGTTAAAGCGCTTGCTAACAGCATATTTAAAAGATATTAACGAGCCATTCATGCTGATTTACTCAAAATTTTCATCAAGGAGGATGCCCCATGATTCAATCCAAACACCTAAAAACAAAGCCGGAATTTTCCAGAAAGTACCAAATCATTAATGAAGTGCTCAACTCAGTTACCCATGGCATTGGGGTCGGGTTGAGCATCGCCGGATTAGTGTTACTGATCATTCGTGGTGTTCATGAAGGTGGCGCAATGCGTATCACTGCATACAGTATCTACGGTGCATTGCTGGTCATCTTTTACTTAGCCTCAACCCTTTTTCACAGTCTCTACTTCACCCGTGCCAGTCATTTATTCCAAATCTTTGACCACTGTGCCATTTACTTATTGATTGCTGGTACGTATACCCCGTATTGTTTGGTAGTCATCAAAGGTACGCTGGGTTGGGTCATTTTTGGCGTTATTTGGGCCATGGCAATCCTTGGTGTGGTTTACAAATGTCTCTGGTTGGGTAAATTTCAGAAACTATCCACGGTGATCTACGTGGTCATGGGTTGGTTTTGCGTCCTCGGTTTCAAGCAATTGTTCTACGGCCTTGGTGTCCGCGGTTTTACGCTATTAGTATTGGGCGGAGTTGCTTTTACATTAGGGGCAGTGATTTATAGCTTTAAGAGCATCAAATTTGGTCATGTCATCTGGCACTTATTTGTGCTGTTAGGGACGATCTTAATGTACTTCTCAATCTTGCTATATGCCTAAATAAATGTGTGACAAAACTTGGTAGATTCCAGAATTTAACGTAAAAATTAGGCCTATCCCGGCGAACTTGGTCGGGATAGGCCTAATTTTTGCGTTAAATGGCCAGAATCTGAGTTTTAGAGCACGAGTAGGCTATGTTGACGTATCGAACCAAAGGATACTTACAATCCAACTTTATTTAAAAAATTAATTGAAATACTTACCAGTATCGACTTGTAACACACGCTTATTTTACCTTCTGACTTACCACTAACCGTACCGAATAGCCAGCATCTTCCAGTGCCTTTTTAACGGCAACACCATCGGTTTTATCCACGTGCATTTCAATCATGATTGGTCCCAGATTACGGGTAACGATTAACGTTTGAATGTTGAAGCCATTATCGGCCATAATCTTACCCATTTCATAAATAACGCCTTTACGGTCATGTTCGATCATCACTTGTACCACGGTGGCATCCACGAAGTAATCGGTGATATCTAGGAAGCCGTCTAACACGTCATTAGTAGTGATGATACCCACAACTTGTTCCCCGTCCATCACCGGTAACACGCCAACGTCATGGTGCCGCATGGTTGAGATGGCATCCTCTAGTTGGGCGTCTTTGGAAATGGTTTTAACCTCTTTTTCCATAATCTCGCCCACGGTCATCTTGTTTAAGAGGTAGTTGACCTCGTAGATCGATAAACTGGTGGCTTTAGACGGTGAAGCTGCTTGAATGGTCCCTTCTGTGACGATGCCGACTAATTTATCGCCGTCAATCACCGGTAACCGATGAATTTGATTATCCTTCATCACGTTCACTGCCATATTGATTTTTGTATCCGGTGATACCGTGATCACCCTATCTGTCATATAATCTGCAACACTCATCGTCTAACCTCCTAGATATGCTTTTTGGACGTCTTGATTAGCCAACAATTCCTGGCCCGTCCCCGTCATTTTTACTTCACCGCTGGCCAATACATAGCCGCGGTCAGCAATCGACAGTGCTTTTTTAGCGTTTTGTTCAATGAGCAGTACCGTGGTGCCTTGCTCTTTAATTGCTTTTACGATATTGAAAATTTCATTAATAAAAATCGGAGCCAGCCCCATTGAAGGTTCATCCAGTAAGAGTAGCTTCGGCTTAGACATCAGTGCCCGGCCCATAGCTAGCATCTGCTGTTCACCACCTGAAAGCGTGGCGGCATCCTGATTGAGCCGTTCTTTTAATACTGGGAAGCGTGAATAGACGGTTTCAAAACTGGCATCAATTTCTGCCCGATTATTTTGAAGAAACGCGCCCATTTGCAGGTTTTCCCGTACAGACATTCCAGGGAAGATATGGCGACCTTCTGGTACCTGTGAAATACCGGCAGCCACAATTTTAGGTGCGTTTTGCTTTTGCAAATTTTTACCTTCGTAAGTGATAGTGCCGCCCACCGATTTTAGTAGACCCGAAATCGTCTTTAGGATGGTGGTTTTGCCAGCACCGTTAGCACCGATCAGCGAAACAATTTCGCCCTGATTAATCTTGAAACTGACGCCCTTCACCGCGTTGATCACACCGTAATTTACAGCGAGATCCTTAACTTCAAGCATGGTCATCGCTATTCCTCCTCTCCCAAGTACGCTTTGATCACAGCGTCATTTTGCTGAATTTCAGTTGGTGTACCTTCTGCCAATAATGAACCGTGATCCAATACATAAATCCTTGAGGCCAGGTTCATGACCAGTGACATGTCGTGTTCAATCAACAGAACGGTAATGTGAAAATCACGCTGAACCTGGCGAATCAAACGAGTTAGGTCAGCCGTTTCTTCGGGGTTCATGCCTGCTGCAGGTTCATCCAAAAATAGGATCTTCGGTTTCGTTGCTAAACTACGGACGATTTCTAGCCGGCGTTGAATCCCGTAAGGCAAGTTTTTCGCTTGTTTATCCAAATCGTCTTGCAGATCAAAAATTTTTAGCAGTTCAATGGCTTCTTCACGAATCTGAGCTTCTGTTTTGTAAAATTTTGGTGAACGGAATATTGACTGGATAAAATTCTCTTTATAATGAGCCGTCATAGCAATAAGCACATTATCTAATACTGATAGCTCCTTGAATAGACGGATGTTTTGAAAGGTTCTGCCCATTCCAAGATTGGCAATTTTGTAGGTCTTCATGCCGTTCAGTGGAATTACACCGTCAGTTCCCCGAAAAGTGATTGAACCCGTGCTTGGAACAATCACGCCGGTCAGTAAATTAAACAAAGTCGTTTTACCAGCACCATTAGGCCCAATCAAGGCGACTAATTCATCATCGTTAAGGTGCATATTCACATCAGAAACGGCAGTCAGACCACCAAAGTTTTTGACTAGATTTTCAACATTCAAAAGTGTTGTCATGATTTTGCACCCACCTTCTTATTCTTGCGATTAAAGAGCCGTTTAAATGACAGCTCTGTAGAACCCATGATCCCTGATGGTTTGAAAATCATGATCAGGATCAGTACCACGGCGTAAATCACCATACGCAGCGCACCGAAGTTTTGTAGAGCGGTATCCACAACCCCCAGGATAATGGCAGCGACGAAACTACCCGTGATACTCCCAACGCCACCAAGAACAACGATGATCAAGATAGCAATTGATTCCATGATGTTGAAGTTGTTTGGCGCAATGGTTTGGAGATATGAAGCCTGCATCGAACCTGCGACAGCAGCGGTTGCTGCACCTAATACGAAAGCAGCCAATTTCCACTTAAAGATATTGATTCCCATTGATTCTGCAGCAATCTCGTCTTCTCTAACAGCTAGAGCTGCCCGACCACCACGACTATGTATAAAGTTCACGATGATAATGGTGGTGACACAAACCATGATATAAACCACGGGCCAAGTAGCAAATTGCGGAATATTAAACATCCCTGAAGGTCCGTTAGTAATTTTCATATTATTAATAATGATTCGAATGATCTCAGCAGCACCCATGGTGGCAATAGCCAGGTAATCACCGCGCAGACGCAGGGTTGGGATACCTACGATCAACGCCGCGATAATAGCGATGATCACCCCTACGATAATTGAGAGGTAGAAGGCTCCTGCAGTCGGTGTTTTGCTAATCATGATTGCAGTAGCGTAGGCACCAACCGCCATAAACCCAGCGTGACCAAGGGAAAACTGACCCGCAAAACCAATGATGAGGTTCAACCCAACAGCCAGCATAATGTTAATCCCAATGGTCACCACCATGTTTTCTAGAAATGAATCAATTACCCCCGCTAAGATCAAGGTGTTCATCAAGTAAAAGCCAGCGACCATCAAAATCAACCAGCAAATATTATATTTCAAGTTTGCTTTCAAAGTCATCACCTAAACCTTTTCTTTGACGTTTTTGCCGAAAATACCAGCTGGCAGTACCAGAAGAATGATAATCAATACCAGATAAACCGCGGCATCCTTGTACGCTGAAAGGCCAACGGATTGAACGGCTGTTTCCAAGATACCAATCAAGAACCCACCGAGAGATGCACCTGGAATTGAACCAATCCCGCCGACAACGGCAGCAACAAAGGCTTTGATCCCTGGCGTCATCCCCATCAACGGATCAATTGAGTTGTAATAAAGCCCAATTAAAACACCGGCTGCACCAGCCATGGATGACCCTAAGGCGAAGGTGAACGAAATCGTACGGTTAATGTTGATACCAACCAGTTCAGCTGCGTCCGGATCAACTGAAACAGCACGCATGGCGCGACCCATTTTCGTCTTTTTAATGATCAGTTGCAGCAAGATCATCAACAGGCAGGCTGTTCCCAAAATCAAGATCTGAATGTTTGAGACCCGAACCCCCCAGAGATTGTAGTTCACTTGTTTGATGACCTGAGGAAAATTCCGAGTGTCGGCACCGTACAAGTACGACATGCCATTTTCTAGAAAATAAGAAACACCAATGGCAGTAATCAAAGCCGTAATGCGTGGCGCGTGTCTCAGTGGCCGGTAAGCAAAGTATTCAATGATTACTCCGGCTGCCGCGCAGACAACCATGGCGGATAATAATGCAAAGATAAAGTTAAAGTGCCAGAAGTTAATGGTGTAGTAGCCCCAAAAGGCGCCTAACATATAGATGTCACCATGCGCGAAGTTAATCAGTTTAATGATGCCATAAACCATGGTGTAGCCCAGTGCCAGCAAAGCGTAAATGCTTCCAAGCGAAAGGCCGTTTATAAGTTGTTGAAAGAGTGTTGTCAAGATGTCACCCTCCTTTATGTAGTTAGAGTTCCAGCTTGGAAGCTCTCGTCAGCAGGCATCCTAGCCCGTTCACGAGAGCCCCCTAAAGGGAAGCTCCAGTGATCAATTATTGAATTTGAGTGGAACCAACGACTTTACCATTGTTCAGATGTTCAACGGCGATTGGCTTGTTGGCATCGTGCTTGCTATCGATAGTGATTTTACCTGTAACACCGTTGAAGTCTTTGATGTTTGCAAGACCCTTAGTGATCTTAACGGAGTTAGCTGATTTTTGACTTTCAATAGCTTGTTTGATCATGTATGTTGAATCGTATGCCAATGCTGAGAAAGTTGGTGCATCGGTGTGGTAACGTGCTTTGTAAGCGTTCATGAATTTAACAGCAGTTGGATTCTTTTCTGCAACTGTCTTTGAGAATGGTGTGGTGTAGTAAATGTTTGAAGCGTTCTTAGCACCAGCGATTTGAACCAGCTTAGCATCAGCCATCCCATCAGAACCAACGATTGGAACGTTCAAACCGATTTGACGGGCTTGCTTGATGATCAAACCAATTTCTGAGTAATAACCTGGTGCGTAAATGGCGTCAACTTTCTTATTCTTGAATGAAGTCAAAATAGCGTTGAAGTCTTTGTCCCCAGCTGAGAAGTACTGAGTATCAACAACTTTACCCTTGAACTGTTTCTTAAAGGATTTCGCAAGGCCAGTCCCATAATCAGTTGAGTTGTCACCAAGCACGGCTACGCGTTTAGCTTTCAAATTGTTGTAGACGAACTTAGCACCGGTACCACCTTGGAAGTTGTTTTGGTAACATGCCCGGAAAACGTATGGCTGAGCTTTACCATTCTTTTGAAGGGTGAAGTTTGGATCAGTTGCGGATGGGCTCAATGCAGGTACTTTAGCCTTTGTTTCGTTAGGAATTGCGGCAGTACCGGCGTTAGTGGTTGCTGTTCCAATAATGGCATTTACTTTATCGTTATTAACCAGCTGTGCTGCAACTGAAGCTGAAGTACTCGTAGAAGTCTTGTTATCCTTAATAATCAGCTTGATCTTCTTCTTTTTACCGTTAACGTTCACGCCACCCTTGCTATTAATTTCGTTGGTAGCCATCTGAACCCCTTGTTTCATTTGGTTCCCATAACCTGCGGCAGCTCCTGAAAGTTCTAGGTTGACCCCAATCTTTACGGTACTTCCTGTTTGATCATTTCCCTGACTAGTTGTCTTAGCTGTTGAACACCCCGCAAAGATGACGGCTGACATGGCAATTGCTGCAATTCCTGTGACTCGTTTAATCATTTTGTTATTCATAAGTATTTCCCACTTTCCCTATATAATTTATGTGTAATATGTGTGATGCGGCTTGCCTGACTAACTTCCCTCCTCGTGCCAAAGCAATAAAAAAACCTCATTCAGTTTAATGAATGAGGTTTGAAGTCAGAATTTAATCATCAAGCCCTCATCATTAAAAACGCATTAATAAGGGCTCAACTTAGTTTAAGCAGTAGCTTGGCTACTAGCTAATAGTTGCGTCCTTGGTTTTTAATAATAAGACTAAATTCTGACGAGCAGAAGTTACATTAAGTTTTTGAACGTTTGAATTTTTCATGTGATGTAACCTCCTGTCAGAATTTTTGTACTTGGTGAATGATGTAACTATAATTGAAAACTCATAATTCGTCAACAATTATTTTTAAATTTTAATGATTTAATGACATATTTGCTTGATGGTTTACCTCTTAAACAGCTTTATATCAACGTTTTAAAGAAAAATATTTTTTGATATTTTCTCCAATGTTTATCTCTCATTTTAAAAAATAAGATTATGAGAATACACTCATTTTAAAAGACAGTCCAGTTAACACAAAAATCGCTCAGTATAATGACTAGTGGGTCATCATACTGAGCGATTTTTATTGTCGTTCCCAACGTTCAAAAACCAGGCCATACGGATTCTTTTCGTCTGGCTCGTGAGATATCGATTCAACTAACTGAAACTGGCTGTAGTCAATTTCAGGCATATAAGTGTCTGCTTTAAACGTGTGTAACACGCGCGTCCGCAACAGCGTATCAACGTCAGGCAACAGACTTTTAAAGACCCTGGCGCCTCCACTGATGATCACGGTTTCGTCCGGATGTGCTTTTTCGTAAGCCACTACTTCTGCTGCATTGTGCAGCACTTCAACGCCACTGGGATAATCAGTGGCAGTTCGCGTGGTCAGTACAATGTTTTTCCGGTGTGGCAACGGTTTTCGGTAGCTGGCAAACGTCCGGCTGCCGGAAATGAGCGTATTACCCATGGTATGCTGCTTAAAAAACGCCATATCAGCTGGCAGATGCCACGGCAACTGTCCCTTATACCCGATGGCATGGTGCTGATCTTCCGCCCAGATAAATATCATGAAATCACCTCTAAACGGCCACTGGTGCCTTGATTGCCGGTGCCGGATGGTAATTAGTCACACTGATATCGTCCATATCGTAGTCAAAAATGCTGGACTTATCAGGATTCAAAACTAATTTAGGTGCTTCAGCAGGTGTTCTTGAAAGCTGCGTTTTAACTTGTTCGATGTGATTGCTGTAAATATGGGCATCGCCAAAGGTGTGGACAAAATCGCCGGGTTCTAAGCCCACTTCTTTAGCAATTAAATTGGTCAGCAACGCATAGCTAGCAATGTTAAACGGCACGCCAAGAAAAATATCGGCAGACCGCTGGTATAACTGACAGCTCAACTTGCCATCGTTGACATAGAACTGGAACATGGTATGGCAAGGTGGCAGTGCCATGCCAGGCACGTCTTCAGGATTCCAGGCCGAAACGATCATGCGCCGTGAATCCGGATGGGTTTTCAGTGTCTCGATAACGTTTCCTAGTTGGTCAATGGTTTCGCCCTTACTAGTTTTCCATGCTCGCCACTGCGCCCCGTATACGTTACCTAATGAGCCATATTGGGCAGCAAACGCGTCATCTTCAACAATTCGTTTGCAAAAAGCCTTTTTTTCTTGCTTATAAGTCTCATTAAACGCTTCATCAACCAGTGAACGGCGCCCAAAATCGGTCATATCTGGCCCATGGTAATCACTGGACTCAACGAACTTTTGAAAGGCCCATTCATCCCAAATATGGTTGTGATGTTTGAGTAAAAATTGAATGTTGGTATCCCCATGCAAGAACCAAAGCAATTCACTTTTGATTAACCCAAAGGGCACTTTCTTCGTGGTCAGTAACGGGAATCCCTGACTGAGGTCAAAGCGCATCTGATAACCAAAAACACTGATGGTCCCCGTTCCCGTCCGGTCAGATTTACGATGCCCATTTTCCAAAACGTAGCGTTCCAAATTTAAATACGCGTCTTCAAGCATTGAAAAAACTCCTCATTCTTTATTCAACATACTGACTTAAATAATCCCACCGCGTCATTTTTTCGTCCAATTCCTTGTCCGTGGCTTCAAAGTCAGCCTGTAATGTAGCTAATTTATCATAATTATCGCCGTTCTGGTTCATTTTTGCCTGCAAGTCAGCCTTTTTCTTTTCTAAGGCATCAATCTCGTCTTCAATACCATCCCACTCAAGCTGCTCCTTGTAAGTCAGCTTCGTTTTGGTTTGTTTGACGGGTGCTTCCGAAACGGGTTTAGGCTTAGGTGCAGACTTTTTCCCACTTGGCTGCGACTTTTTTTGATTAGCTAAATACTCGGTAAATTGACCACTGTAGCGTTCAATTTTCCCGTTGCCATCAAAAATTAGTAACTTGTCTGCAACTTTATCCAAGAAATAACGGTCATGGGAAACGGTAATGACGGTTCCGTTGAAATGATTAATATAATCTTCCAGCACCGTCAGTGTGGAAATATCCAAATCGTTAGTCGGTTCATCTAAAAAGAGCACGTTGGGCTGTTCCATGAGTAATTTCAACAAGTACAGCCGGCGTTTCTCACCACCAGATAACTTGCGAATCAACGTTCCGTGCATGAACCTTGGAAACAGAAATTGTTCCAATAATTCTGACACAGAAACAGAATGGCCATCTTTGTCGGTCACATTATTCCCCACTTCACTGAGGTAGTTAATGATTCGCTTATCGTCTGGGATCGGTTCAGTACGTTGCGTATAATAGGCCATTTTGACCGTCTCACCAATCGTTACCGTACCTGAGTCAAGAGGTAGGCACTGTGCCATAACGTTTAAGAGCGAGGATTTTCCCGCCCCATTTTCGCCGGAAATACCAATTCGGTCACCAGCCTGAATCAACAGGTTAAAATCTTGTAAAATCAGATGATCATCTAATTTTAAGTTGGCATCCTTGAGTTCAATCACTTGTTTGCCTAACCGTGACTGCCCTAAATCTATCGACACATCCTGTTCCGTCGGCGTGGTACCAAGATTTTCTTTGATCTTATTAAACCGGTTGATCCGTGCCTGTTGTTTGGTTGAACGAGCATGTGCGCCGGCTTTCATCCAAGCCAGTTCCTGCTTATAGAGTTGCTGCTGCTTATGGTCGGCATTGGCTTCTTGCTCGACTCGTTCAGCTTTTTGACCCACATAATCTTGGTAGTTACCGTCGTAGTGAAATAGCCGGCCAAATGAAAGCTCCCAAATATGGTTAGCAACTTGATCCAAGAAGTAACGATCATGGGTAACAACTAGTAAAGCACCCTTGTAGTTGGCTAAATAGTTCTCCAGCCAGTCAATGGAATCAAAATCCAAGTGGTTGGTCGGTTCGTCCAGCAATAAGAGGTCAGGCGCCTGAATTAACACTTGTGCTAAACCAACCCGTTTACGCTGACCACCAGACAGTGTTCCCATCTGCTGATTCAAATCCATGATGTGCAGCTGCGTCAAAATGGTTTTAACGTCGCTTTCGGCGTTCCAAGCATCAGCTTCGTTCATCTGTGCTTCCGCATCCATGTATTGTTGCTGCTTCTTCTGATCTTCAGGGTCCTCACTGTAAGCCGCTAAGGTGTCCTCGTAACGCCGGATAATCTTAAAGACTTTTTGTGAACCCGAAAAAATAGCATCCATAATCGTCTGTTCGTCATTGAATTCTGGTTCTTGTTTTAAGTACGCAATGGAATAGTCGTTAGGTGTAATAATGTCACCTGAATATTGGGCCAGCCCAGCTAAGGTATCCAATAAACTGGTCTTCCCACTACCATTAGTTCCAATTAAACCAATTCGATCATTTTCGTTAATAATGAAGTCGACCTTGTCAAATAGTGTTTTTTCACCATAAGTTCGGGTCAATCCTTCTGCTCTTAAGGTTTGCATTTGGTCACGCTTTCTCGTTTAGATATTTAATTGCTGCATTGAGCAACATGTTATTTTGATTCTTCAACTGTCCTTCCACCACTTGACGCTCCAGATAATTCAGTGCTTGCCCCAGTTGCGGTCCGGGTTTAATACCAGCCGACATCAAATCTTGACCGGTAATGGCTAACGCTTTTTTAGAATGGATCTGCAGTTCATCATACTGCGCCAGTAAAGTGGCTGTCGCATATGGTGACTCACCCAATTGATTAGCCACCTCATTGGCAATTGGCAGTAACTCACTACCAGTCTGGTAAAGTAGCCAAGCATCAACCGAATGTTCTGAAATAGCTTTGACAGCTTTCACAGCAACTTGAACATCGTCAATTAACTGGTTAGCGGACTTCCAGTCTTTGAGTAGCCGATTAACTTGTTTGCTGGATAAACCAAAGACAGCGCAAAGTATCGTCCAAACCGCTGTTTCACTGCTTAATCCACTCTTTAACTGCAACTGTAGCTGCTCAAGCTGATCTTTGTACGGCTTAAAGTCCGGACAATATTGGTATAATCCCGTATCCATAAAAACGTCAAGTCCCATGGCTGGCCACTGACCTAACAGCATCTTAACGAATTCCACGTGAATCCGTTCCACTGCTATCTTAGTTAACAAACTACCATGGTGTTCGATACCGGTAATCGTTTCGGGATCAATCGTAAAGTTCAGCTGACTGGCAAAACGAACCGCTCGCATCATGCGCAAGGCGTCTTCGTTAAACCGTTTCTCTGGGTCACCCACTGCACGAATCCGGTGTGCTTTTAAATCGCTCAAACCATCAAAATAATCGATGATTGTCCCGTCAGTCTTTAACGCTAAGGCATTGATAGTGAAATCGCGCCGATTGAGATCCTCTTTTAACGATCTCACGAACTTCACTGAATCTGGTCGACGATAATCTTGATAACCTGATTCCGTTCTAAAAGTGGTCGTTTCATAACCAGTGCCATGATCCAAAATCATCACGGTACCATGTTCAATACCAGTATCCACCGTCCGTTTAAATAACGATTTAACCTCTTCTGGATAAGCGCTGGTAGCAATGTCCACGTCATGGATTGGCAGCCCTAGCAGGGTGTCACGAACGGAACCGCCCACATAATAGGCTTCATATCCAGCGGCTTCAATCGTATCAATGATTGGCTGTGCTTTAATAAATTCTTCTGGTAATGTTTCAATTCTCATTTTGATCGGCCCTTTTATTTGATTTCAGTCTATTCAATTTTACCAGATATCCTTAGCATAACCAACTGTACTTCATCTGAATATGCTATGATGATTGAGGAATCCTACTATGGATTAATTTATTAGGGGGGATCGGTTTGTCAAATAAAATTGAAGAAAAGATCCATTTCGTTGATTTATTGATGATCACCATTGGTTGCGCAGCTTATGCCTTTGCATTGGTGACGTTTAACATCGCCAATCAGCTGGCTGACGGTGGTATCAGTGGTGTGACGCTGATTTTAAAGGGATTATTTAACTTTAATCCAGCTTATTCAACCATCATCATCAACATCCCGCTGATTATGATTGGTTACCGTTTTTTAGGTCGCCGATCCATCATTTACACGCTTTATGGTACTTTAATGCTGTCTTTGTTCTTATGGGTCTGGCAGCGAGTACCAATTAACATCGCTCTGCATCACGATCTATTTTTAGCGGCCATGGCTGCTGGTATCACGGGTGGTGCTGGTAGCGGCCTTGTATATCGGTTTGGTGGTACTACTGGTGGAACGGATATTATCGCCCGAATTTTTGAACGCTTTCGCGGTATTCCAATGGGACAAACCTTATTATGGTTGGATATTTTAGTGCTGTTCGTCTCACTGGTTTATATTGATATTCGTCACATGGCTTATACGCTTCTATACTCCTACGTGTTCTCTCGTCTCGTAAACTTTATCTTAAGTGGTACTTACGCAGCTAAGGGTGTCTTGATTGTCAGCACAAAATCACAGGAAATTATCGATCAGGTCATGACTGTCATGGAGCGTGGTGTTAGCATTCTGCACGGCGAAGGTGGTTACTCACACAAGGACCGTCCAATGCTCTATATCGTTGTCAGCCCAAGTGAACTACACGAACTGCAAACCATCGTTGGTGAACTTGACGAAAATGCTTTTATGACGATTTTTGATGTTAATGAAGCGATTGGCGAAGGATTTACTTATTCACGGCCGACTCATGGCCTCTTTAAACACGCTCATTAGGGGTGTGTTTTTGTTTTTAGTTTATAAGTTAAAGTAACTTATTATTTTTTGCTCAATAAAAAAGATCGCCTTCTCGACGACCTTCGTAGTGCTTAGTAATCATTGTCTTCTTCGTTTTCCAGTATTTCAGCCATTTCAGCGTCATCAGGCACCACCTTGACGTAAGCGTGCAGCAGTTTCAACATCTGATCACGTTCCCCCATTTCACGGAAGAAGTAAACGGCCGGTTTTAAGAAGTCAGCTTGATCCATAAAGTATGGCGCTGCTGCTTGATAATACCGGTTGGCCTGGTCGTAGTCTTCCAACCGAGCATACGATGTCGCCAGATTCCAGTACAATTGCGGATCCACGTTATCTTGACCCACGTAGTCAGCAAGAAAGTCCACTGTCTCCTGGAAACGTCCTTGTTTAACGTAAAGATTGGATAATTTGATCACGATATCCAAGTCATCAGGCTCCAGATCATGGCCCTTTTTCAGATACGTTTCAGTCAACGACTCATCCTCTACTCTAGCCGCGATATCAGCTGCGTATGACCAGAGTTTTTCGTTATACTGGTCAACACCCAGCCCTTCCTGTAACGCCTTTAAAGCATCATCTAACCGGTTTTCAGCGACCAGTGCTTGCCCTAAATAAGGATAGAGACTCGTATATTGCGGATCGGTTTCTTTTAATTCTTCAAACAACGTAATGGCTGGTTTATAATCCTTTAACTGGAGGTACGTAAAGGCAGTTTCAAACTTCACGTCAGGAGTCATATCACCCGAGTGAATCTGCTTCAAATAACCCACCGCCTGCTCGAATTTACCAGCATTCGCGTACGCTACGCCGATTCGTTCTACCAAGTTGACCGAACTAAATTCGGGAATCCCCTGCTTAATCAAATCAAGATACAGCGGAATGGCCTTTTTAAATTCACGCATCACAAAGTAAAGTTCCGCCAACGCAAATTGAATAGCCGGTTCATCAGGTGCTAATTGCATGGCTTCCAGCAACTTTTGTTCACTGACTTCAAACAGTTCCTGAGTCTGATACAAATCGGCAGCAACCATTAATGAGCGTACGTAAGCCGGCGAATCTTTAGACACTTCGTTTAAGAGCGTCAACGCTTCATCGTTTTTATCATCATCGATCAAAACATCAGCCAGGTTGACTCGAAGATCATCTTCCTCTGGATACTGCTTCAATAGTTTTTCGTAAATGCGTTTTGATTGGTTTAAGAAACCCAGCGAATACAGTTCCTCAGCGAGACTATAAAGCGTATCGTCGTCATCATGGCGTAACGCACTGGCATAAGCCTTTTTAAATTGATCAAGTTGACCGCGTTCTAGCTGGTCAAGCGCTTGCTGTGAGTAACTAGTCATTTTGATCCTCCGTTTCGTTCATTCATGAAAGTATATGATAGCACTTTCGGCACTACCTAACAAACACAACGCCTACGTAGAAAACTCGTTGGTTAGTATTTCAATTGATTGTTTAGTTAAAATTGGTTGTCACTGTACCTCGATTCGACGCGTCAATATAGCCTAGTAGCGCTCCAAAACTCAGCTTCCGACCATTTAACACAGATGATGGCATCTACCGAATTTTTTCACGCACAAAAAAAGCCAATCCACACGGGATTGGCTTTTGCCGTCAATAAATAATTATTTAACAGCGTCCTTCAAAGCTTTACCAGGCTTGAATGCTGGTACTTTACTTGCAGGAATTTGAATTTCGGCACCCGTTTGTGGGTTACGGCCCTTACGAGCTGCACGTTCGCGAACTTCGAAGTTACCAAAGCCGATTAGTTGTACCTTTTCGCCTTTAGCCAAAGTTGCTTGAACTGAGTCAAATACTGCATCTACTGCTGCAGTTGCATCCTTCTTAGTTAAGCCGGTTGCAGCTGCGACATCGTTAACAAGTTGTGCTTTATTTGCCATGAATGATTCGCCTCCTTGGATAATATATGATGAGTACAAAATCATCTCATCTAGCCGATCAACAAGTCAATCAGGCCACTGAAATAATAACGGCATTCCGTATCATTTCTGTTTCCAAGATAGCACACAAAGCCTATCATAGCAAGGTTTTTTGCGGTTTATGGCCAATAAATATGCCAAAAAGCCCTTTTTTTACGTACAAGTCTGAAAAATGAGCGGAAATCAAGCTAAATCAGTGTTTAACTCTACTTTCGGTGCCGTTCGATCAGATGAACAGGTGTCCCTGAAAAATCGAAGTGTTCCCGGATTTGATTTTCAATATAACGTTCGTATGAAAAATGCATCAAGTCTGGATCATTCACAAACAGGACAAAAGTTGGTGGCTGGATAGCCACTTGTGTTGCGTAATAAACCCGCAAACGCCGGCCGTTGTCATTTGGCGTTGGATTCATGGCAATGGCATCCATAATCACTTCGTTAAGTGTAGAAGACTTAATCCGCTTAGCATGATTGCTAGCAACGGTTTTGATCATGGCTGGTAATTCATTCAATCGCTGATGGGTTTTAGCTGAAACAAACACCATTGGCGCATAGGCTAAATATTGAAATTCTTCTCTAACATGAACTTCAAAATCATGCAGCGTCTGGTTATTCTTCTTCAGCGTATCCCATTTGTTGACCACGATGATGATTCCACGGCCAGCTTCATGAGCGTATCCAGCAACCCGCTTATCTTGTTCGCGAATACCTTCTTCAGCGTTCAGTACAAACAGAACCACATCAGAATTATCGATGGCTTTCATCGCTCGCATAACACTGTAACGTTCCGTGTTTTCGTAAACCTTACCACGTTTTCGAATCCCGGCGGTGTCAACCATGGTAAACTCAGTACCATCAGCCACGAACTTCGTATCAATGGCATCACGAGTTGTGCCGGCAATTTCGGAAACAATTACGCGGTCTTCGCCAAGCAAAGCGTTAACCAACGAAGACTTCCCAACGTTTGGACGACCAATTAAACTAAAGCGAATACTGTCATCATCAACTTGACCTTCTTTATCAGGAAAAGCTTTGATCACGGCATCCAATAAATCGCCAAGGCCCAAACCATGAGCACCTGAAATTGGGTATGGATCGCCAAATCCCAGTGAATAAAAATCATAGATATCTTGCCGCAGTTCTGGATTATCAGCTTTATTGACTGCTAGCACAACTGGCTTGTCAGCGCGATAAAGAATTTGGGCAACTTTATCATCAGCATCTGTGATGCCCTCACGAACGCTGACTACGAAAACAATCACGTCAGCTTCATCAATGGCCACCTCAGCCTGTTGCGTAATCTGTTTTAAGAATGGTTCATCCCCCATGTCAATACCACCAGTATCAATCATGCTGAACGTGTTTCCAAGCCATTCACCGTGAGCGTAAATCCGGTCACGAGTCACACCTGGGGTATCTTCAACAATGGAGATTCGGTCACCGGCAATTCGGTTAAAAATAGTTGATTTTCCAACGTTAGGTCGGCCTACAATAGCAATTGTTGGCATACTCATACAACATCCCTCTTTTCTGTTCTTAAGTTCATAACGGTTAAATAACAGCAAAAATGTCATTTTGAAACTGGCATTCCGTTTCAAAATGACATTTTAATTTAATGAAAATTTCGGTTTTGAAACATTGATTAGATTACTTGTTGTCTGAATCTGAACCCGTTTGAGCGTTCTTCAGTTGATCACCAATCAAATCACCTAAGGTAAAGCCAGCATCGTCATCGTCAGTTGACATCTGAGTAGGTGCAGCTTGCTTTCTAGGTGCGCGTTGCTTTGGTTGTTGCTGTTGTTCATGGTCTTCACTGCCAGCAGGCTTTTCTTTCAAAGCTTTGATAGAAAGTGCTAAACGGTGAGCTTCTGGGTGAACTTCCAGAACCTTGACTTGAACCTTTTCACCAGTTGACAGAACATCATTTGGTGTAGCGATGTGTTCATGTGCAATCTGTGAAATGTGAACTAAGCCTTCAACACCAGGGAAGACTTCAACAAAGGCACCAAAACTAGTCAAACGCTTAACAGTTCCTTCAAGAACTGAGCCTTCTGGTGCTTTTTCTTCAATACCATCCCATGGTTCTGGTAAGGTCTGCTTGATTGAAAGTGAGATCCGGTTACGATCTGGATCAACTGACAAGACCTTAACTTTGACTTCTTGGCCAACCTTCAAAACATCTGAAGGCTTTTCAACACGTTCGTAAGCAATTTCAGAAACGTGAACCAACCCGTCAACACCACCAAGGTCAACAAAGGCACCGAAGTTAGTCAAACGAGCAACTTTACCTTCAACTGTTTCGCCAGCCTTAAGGGTACTCATGATTTCTTCGCGCTTAGCAGCCTTTTCTTGTTCAACCAAGGCACGGTGTGACAAGATTAAACGGTTTTCACTAGGTTCGATTTCAATAATCTTAAAGGTTAACGTCTGACCCTTAAATTGGTTCAAATCTTCAACGAAGTGATCACTGATCATAGAAGCAGGTACGAAACCACGAACACCTGCATCAACAACTAAACCACCCTTAACCACTTGGGTAACTGGGGCTTCAATGGTTTCGCCAGCTTCATACTTCTTTTGAATTTCGTCCCAAACTTTACGGGCTTCAAGACGACGTACAGATAATAGATAACTGCCGCCTTCCTTGTCGTTACCGATCTTTGAGATAACAACTAAATCAAGGGTGTCACCAACCTTGATGACATCATTGATATCTGAAACTGGTTTTGTTGAAAGTTCCTTCTGTGGTACCACACCTTCAATACCGGTGCCTTCGATACCAACGATAGCTTGCTTGTCATCATCAATGGCCAATACTTCACCCTTAACGACGTCACCAACATTCACCGTTTCAATGCTATTTAAAGCATTTAATAAATCGTTGTTCTCATTGTTATTGTTTTCACTCATACGAACTTTTCCTCCTTGCGACAACTCTAACTTATATTTTATCCGAAAATTAACAATATTACCAGTAGCATGACGAACTTTATGCGAATTCTTTTTGTTTTTTGACAATTATGTCGCTAATTTTGTCCACAACCTCGTCAATTGTCAGCGAAGTAGTGTCTAATCGCACCGCATCGTCCGCCTGAGTTAACGGTGAAATCGCTCTCGTTGAATCTTTATGATCCCGAGTTTGAATTTCATCCCGCAGCACGTCGATTGGTGTGTGGATGCCCTTTTCAGCATTATCTTTAAACCGGCGTTGTGCCCGCTCTTCGACACTGGCAACCAGAAAAATCTTAACTTCGGCTTTTGGTAACACCGAGGTACCAATATCCCGGCCATCCATAACGATGCCGCCAGCTTCGGCGATTTCTCTTTGACGCTCGGTCAGATCCTCACGTACGGTCCCTTGAGCCGCAACTGTGGAAACGTTATTAGTCACGTCTGGTTGGCGAATCGCCATGGTCACTTCTTTGCCATCAAGAAAAACTAATTGTTCGGGATTTCCTGGTTTAAATTCAATTTTAGTCGTTTTTAGCATGGTAGCTAAAGCGACCGGGTCGTCCAAAGCAACCTTTTGCTGCATGGCCTTCAAAGTAACGGTTCGGTACATTGCACCGGTATCACAGTAGACATACTGAAAACGGTGGGCAATTTTCTTAGCCACCGTACTTTTACCAGCAGAGGCTGGTCCATCGATTGCAACCTGTAACTCTTTTTTTGACATTTTGTTCACCCGTATCAACTTATTTGACGCGTAATTTTTGTCCTGGGGTCAGCGTCGGGTTCCCAGATAAACCATTGAGTTCTTTAAGCCGTTCAACGGAAATGCCGTTGTTGACAGCCACCCGGTAAATGCCTTGTCCTTGACCAACAGTGGCATACTTCGAACTAGAGGTGGAACTCGTAGTTGACCGCTTAGACGAGGCCGTCTTCGTAGATGCCGTGCTTGTAGACGACTGCTTAGCAACGGTTGACTCTTGGCTTGTCTGCTGCTGTGTCTGTGAGGTCGAAGTGGCATTCGAATCAGCTGTCTCACTGGTTTCGCGTGTCTTTGAACTTGCTTTAGACGCTGCTTTTTTTGCAGAAACAGACGAAGCTGCCTTTTCTGATGCAGACTTGGCAGCTTTTTTTCGGTGTGTTTGGCTCACAGAACTGGTCTGTTCGCTGGAAACACTCATTGAATTATCAGGTTTATTCATGGCACTCTGACGTGCTAGGCCGTAAACCAAAGCCCCTACTGCAATGATAATAATAATTGCAACTAAAATAATCGTGATCAATCGATTGTTATGACTTTGTCGGTGGCGCTTAGTCCGGGACAAATTACCTTGGTCGTCTCGATCATCCCCAAAAGACTGATCCCAAGGTTTTGTTTCAGATGATTGATCGTCCTTTTTTGGATCCATCATGTAACCTCCTCAAAAACTTTCATTACGAATTGTACCATAGCTAGCACTAGAGTGGGAACTTTTTTAAATGGTCCCCGGCTCATGACTCTAGAAATTAAAGAGCTGCTTTAAAATGGCAGGCCATTCCGCTGAAGACTGATCACTTTGAGCAGACGTCGCAGTTGCCAGCAGTCCTAAGACACTAAAATCAAGTTGTGCTTCGTCACTGCTGCAGCAATGCTCAGGATTCGTTGCCACATCCTGCACCTGATCAAAATATTGCTGAATATACTGTCGCTTACAATCAGGTGTACGCACGTAGCCCATCATTTTTCTCAACGCGGTGACCCGCTGCTCACGCCGGCTAGCAAAACTATTCTGAACTTGCGCTTCACTATAACCGTGCTGCTTATAAAACCAAATCAAATTGGCTTTTTCATCACCAGCCACTTGCGGGGCATTCTGCTGAAAATAATAATGAATCTCATTTTCCTGGGGCACCGTTTCTTCACTTAAAAAGGCTGCAATCTGCTCGTCACCAGCTTGATACAGTAAAATAGCAACGCTCTGCTGACCATCCCGACCAGCACGCCCAATTTCTTGCCAATAAGACTCAACATCACTAGGAACGTGGTAGTGAATCACAAACCGCACGTTGTTCTTATCGATGCCCATCCCAAAAGCACTGGTGGCGCAAATCACGTCTAACTGGTCCTGCATAAATTGCTGCTGAACTTTAAACCGGGTTTCTGAATCCAGATCCGCATGGTACGCGGCCACTTTGCAGTCCGTTTTAGCAGCAAGCAGTTCCGCCATTTCGTTGGCCTTCTTTTTACTGGAAAAGTACACTACTCCCGGCTCCTTTAGTTTAGCGACAAGCTCAACCAAACGCTCTTCTTTATCCGTCTGAGCTTCGAAACGCTCAACACTCAAAAAAATATTTTGCCGGTCTACCGGCTGGACGATTTCCGTAGCCTGGGGAAGCTGTAATTTTTGTTTAATATCTTCCCTAACCCGCTCAGTAGCTGTAGCAGTAGCCATCAGCGTTAACGGGTCATGCAGTTGGTGTCGGATTTGCCCTAGTAACAGGTATTCGGGTCGAAAATCTGGCCCCCAGGTCGAAATACAGTGGGCTTCATCCACCACCAGCAACCCAATCTGAGTGGACTGAAACGCACTCAGTACCTGATCTTGACTGAGCATTTCCGGTGAAATAAAGATAAAATGATACTCATGCAGATGTCGCAAAATCCAGTTTTTCTCTGAATAAGTCATCATTGAAGTCAATGCTGCCGCCCGTTTTTCACCCTTAACATTCAACGTCGTGACTTGATCTTGCATCAATGAGATCAGCGGTGAGACGATCAGCACGAGTTGCTGGGTGATCGCCCCGTACAATTCATAAATGAGCGTTTTCCCAGCACCGGTGGGTAAAACAGCCAGCGTATTGCGCTTGGCGGTTAACGCCGTCAGCGCCTCTAGCTGACCCGGCCGAAACCGACTGAAGCCGAACCGCTGTTGAAGTGTCTGATACAGTTGTTCAGTGCTTATCATCTGCCTGCTTACTCCTTAGAATTTCTAAAAGCCGAAACTGCCAAAAATCTACCGGTAAATCTTCAACTTGTTTAAATTGCCATTCGTCGAGCGGAAAACCGTTTAATCGACTTTCCAGTTGAGCAACTAATTCTGGTGTTAAAATCCGTTGGTAATCAAACTGTCCCACCGGCAGCATGATAGCCGCCTCCAATAAATGTTCCCGCACGGTGCTCAGTTTCAGCGACCGTTTTCGACTAATGGCTTCTAGTGACTCACCGGCCATAAAGCTGCGCAGTGTCTGATCCGCGCTGGCGCTCACCAGTGAGTGATTCAAACCAGCCAGCAAGGCGTTAATGCTGCTGTTTGCTGCTTGAGAAACGAGCTTGGCTAACTGACAAATCAGATCGACTTCCATCAGCCTGGCTTCGGTTTCACTCATCTGGAAATCCCGGGAAACTTGTTGCAACGTGTCTCCTGGGCGTTCATGACCAACGAGCAATCGACTCATAAACGAAGCCTGGTCACTGGGCAAGTCAGCGAAAACATCCTGCCAAAAATGATAAAACACGGTTTGCAAATCAGCTCCGTGAAACTGACGAAACCAGCGCTTAACAGTTTGTTTCACCTGCCAGGACGTCTGAAGTGGATAATATTGACGATTCTGATAACTTTGTTCAGAAACCACTTGGGTTGCCAATAATAACCGTTGCCAAAAGGTCTCAACATCAACGACCAATCTAATATTTAAATGCTGTGGTTGATAACTGTTCTGAAACAATTTTTGCTGCTCAACTGCCCCTTGCTGCGTTAACTGAGCATTAGTCTGTTCAACCGTCACCAATCCTTCAGTTTGTAAGTTGTGAACCGCTTGATCCATTACTTCGCGGCTGAGCTTTTTCTCGTATCCTAACCAGGATAATTGGTGATACCTCATGCCCCAGTAAAGGGTAGAAACCGTTCGCTTACCCACTAAAATATTTTCGATGACTCGAAGGCGTCTTGAGGATGTCGGTGATAAAAATCGCATCAGTTGCGTTGCATCCATCGTTTTTAGCCCCCCTTAATCGTCCTTATTTATTTTCCCACACCGTCATTTAACTGTCTAGGACATTGAAAAAGGATGGCCATCAGCCATCCCCTTACTCATTATTTACGAAATATCTTAAATGTCAGTTTTTAAAGCAAATCGGACTGTTGTCTTAAAAAAGACTTCATTCGGTCGGCCACAATAATAAATACTGCACCAACCAATATGCCCTTGATCAAATTAAATGGTACGACACCAAACAATACCATCTGTGACAGCGGAATGGTGATCTTCATGTGCAGCACTGCCATGTAAACCGGAATCAAAATGAACGTGTTAAGCAACGCCATTATCACGGATAGACTAACGGTACCAGCAATGACAGCTAGAATCAAACGCGTCACTGTCTTATATTTTTTAACGTACTTTAAAACGTAATAAATCGGTAGCAAATAACTGACTGAAGCAACAAAACTCGCAGCAACACCGATAAAATTAGCAATGTCGACACCCGTCATCAACCAGTAAAGCAGTCCCTTGATGGCGGCAATTAAAATCCCGCCCAACGGTCCAAACATGACCATTCCTAACAAAACCGGAATGTCTGAAAAGTCAACTTTCATGTAGGAAACAAACGGTAGAATTGGAAATGAAATAAAGTAGAGCAAAAACGAAATACCAGCAAACAGTGACATAATCACAACTTGACGAATGCTAAATGATTGACTATGTTCCATTGGATATACCCTCCCAAAACTGGTCATCTTCAAATGAAAACGTAAACAAAAAGCCGAATTAATTTTCTTCAGAGGAAAATCAATTCGGTCTCACAATCGCTTGTATTAACCCAATCTTCTTTATACCAGACTTTACTGTCGGTTTCGGGATCACACCGAATCAACTACTTCGAAAAGTAGGTCGCGGACTATTACCGCCGGTCGGGAATTGCACCCTGCCCTGAAGATGAACCACGCTATTCAATTACTTGTGATTATTGTACAAGGTAAACTTCAAGAATGCAAGTTATTTGTCTAGCTTGGCTACCCGCTTGAGTTCCTTAACTTCTTCAGGGTTCAGTTCGCGGAATTCACCTGGTTGAACGCCCTTAAGCGTCAAAAAGGCGTAAGTTTCACGTTTCAGCTTCATAACCGGGTGACCGATTGCTTGCAGCATCTTTTTAACTTGGTGATTCTTACCTTCGTGAATCGTGAGTGAGATAATTGCGGTTTTCCGCTTATCGTCACTGGACAGCAACTTTGAGTGAGCCGGCGCTGTTCGCTTACCCTCGAGGCTGACCCCTTTACGCAGGTTTTTCAGCTCTTCGTTGGTTGGAATACCCTGAACCTTCGCTACGTAAGTCTTATCCACTTCATACTTTGGGTGAGTCAGCTGATTAGCCAGTTCTCCGTCATTGGTGAGTAAAATTAAACCGGTTGTATCGTAATCTAACCGACCAACAGGATAGACCCGTTCTTTAATTTCATCGTCTAATAAATCGATCACCGTCTTCCGGTGCTTATCATCGGAAACCGTTGACACGACTTGACGCGGCTTGTTCATTAAAATGTAGATCGGCATTTCAGTTTGAATAGGAACTTCATCTACTAAAATACGATCGTGCTTACCAACCTTGACGCCCAATTCGGTCACCGTTTCGCCGTTCACCTTAACGTGACCAGAAGTGATCAGTTTTTCTGAGCTGCGCCGTGAAGCAACGCCCGCATGTGCCATAACTTTTTGCAATCGTTCCATGTAATTAATTATCCTCCGAGTTTATCTGTGCATTAAATCGTTTCAAAAATAAATCGCTATTCTGTTCATCATCCGGTACCGTTTGTGCTTCAGGCAACGGTGGCAGATCTGCCAACTGTTTGAGCCCAAAGTAGTCCATAAAATAATCCGTCGTTTTATACAGTTTAGGTCGGCCCGGCCCCTTCTTACGACCCGATTCTGTAATCAGTTGCCGTAACATCAGCTTATTAAGCGTGCCAGAACTTTGCACCCCGCGAATCTCGTCAATTTCAATTCGGGTAATGGGTTGATTATACGCAATAATGGCTAACACTTCTAGTGACGCTTGTGACAAACCGGTGGAACTAGGGGCTTCGAAATATTGACTGACAATGTTTGCCAGTGTTGCCTTCGTTGCTAAGCGGACCGTGTCATTGCTCTTCAAGATCACCAATGCTGAATCTGGGTCATTAGCATACTTCTGATTTAATTTTGATAACGACTGGCTCACTGCCGGTACCATTGAGTCCGTTAAATCCGCTAATTCTTGAACCGTCAGTCCCGACTCGCCACTCACAAACAGTAACGCTTCTAATTGTTGTATCTTAGTCATCATTCTTCTCCCAATTTTGCCGGTTTAACGGTGATCGGCATCACACGACTGGGCTGATCCACGGCAATTTCATGCTGCTTGGTCATTTCCAGTAGTGCCAGAAAAGTCGTCACCAGCTCTTCTCTATCAGGCTTTTTGTCAAACAACTGCCCAAAAGGCACAGCTGCACGAACTTTACTGAGCTTAAAACGCAACGTATGAATCTGGCCTTTAACCGTGTACTGCTCATCGTGAATCAGCCGCATTGGTAATGCTGGCTGCCGGCGACGCTCAGTTAGTGCCGTCAAAACACGTTGCAAGTCAGTTGCAGTTAGTCCCGGTGCTAATTTACCTAATTTAATTCCTGCCGGCACCGCCATTTCAGGCCGGGTATAAAATTTTTGCCGAGCAGCCGCCTGCTGTTTGAACCAGCCAGCTGCTTGTTTATATCGCTGGTATTTCACTAGCCGATTGACCAGATCATCCTGCATTTCTTCTAGACTAGGTTCTTCATCTTCCGTCACAGGTGTTTCTTCTACCGGCAGAAGAAGTTTAGCCTTCATCTTCATCAAAGTGGCAGCCATGACAAAGTAATCGCCAGCCACGTCAAGCTGATGATCCTGCATCTGGCGCAAAGCCGTCATATACTGATCGGTGATGGCCACAATGGGAATGTCATAAATATCAATGGATGCGGATTTGATCAAATGCAGCAGCAGGTCTAAGGGACCGTCAAAGTTCTGCACGTGAATCAATACTGGCTGTTCACTCATGACTAGCCTCCCATTTAGCAACTATTCGAGTTGTTTCCAGTGTGCCCATGATGCGCTGATCCGGATACATGTCCTGGAGTTCGTCTAAGATCGTATTGGTTTGATCCTCTTCGCGAGCCGCGGGTGTTAGCGCAATCAGCCGCATCACCACAAAATGGGGCCGTAATTCAACCCCCACAATGCCAGAGAAATCCTGGTTAACGTCTTTCCACAGCAACAGCTGCCTGGCGTCACTATTTTGGTACCACTGCAATTCTGCTTGCAGCCGGTCAATTTTTTTGAGTGCGGGCGCAAAAGAGAGCAACCCCATTGCCACTTTTTCATAATCATTACGATATTTAAGTAACAAATTGATCCCCCCGTAACGTTACGCTCTTGGATGAGCTTTACGATAAACTTCTGTTAAGTGTTTCTTTGAAATATGCGTATAAATTTGGGTCGTGGAAATGTCTGAATGACCCAACAGTTCCTGAACGATCCGCAAATCGGCACCATTTTCTAGAATATGCGTAGCAAATGAATGCCGCAACGTATGCGGTGTCACGTGTTTGCGAATCCCGGCTACACTAACATAGCGCTGAATTTTTTGCCAGATGCTTTGCCGACTCAGACCGCTACCGTGAGCGTTGAGAAATAAATAGGGTGACGTGCGCTGTTTTAGTAGTAGTGGTCGGCTTTGATTTAAGTACCGGTTGATCCAGTCAATGGCCACATCACCAATGGGAATAATACGTTCCTTATTCCCCTTACCGATGGTCTGAATCAGCCCCATCTCAAGGTGAAGTTCACCCATTTTCAGATGGACGAGTTCACTGACCCGCAAACCAGTGGCGTACATCACTTCTAAAATAGCCCGGTCACGAATGCCATACTTATTGGTAGTATCCGGTGCAGCTAGTAAAGCATCAACCTCCGCAACGGTCAACACTTGAGGCAGTGGCCGTCCCTTTTTCGGTGCTTTGATTTCTGCCATTGGATCAACGGCCAGCTGGTCATTTTGAACCAAATACTGGAAGAAGTGACGTAGCGTCGACACCATTCGAGTGACACTATTTCGTGCCTTGCCACTGTTTTGCTGCTGCTTTAAAAAATTAAGGATCGTCAGCTGATCCACTTTGTTCAGGTCAGTGATGTGTTGTTTCGTCAAAAACTGGTGAAACTCTTTTAAATCCAAACGATACGAACTGATGGTATTGGCCGCTAGACCACGCTCAATCCGCAAATCGTGCAGAAAATTCTCAATCTGCTCGTCCATTTTGATCACGTCCCGCTTCAGTCAACCATAAGTAACCGTCGTGCTGTTCGGCGAACCGTTGCTTCATCAAGTGTCCCACTGCCCGTTTGAACTGACCCTTACTGATACCAAAATAATCTTTGATATCAGCCGGATCACTCTTATCCGTGAAGGCGACTTTGCCTTCAGGTGCATGTTGCAAGGTTGCCAGCAGCATAAGCGCATCTTCTGGAATAGCCTCGTAAGCCCGTGGCCTCAAGGATAACTTTAAGGTACCGTCTGGGAATTGACTTACCACTCGGGCATTTAATTGTTGCCCTAAGCGCGGTTCTTCATCACGCTCTTCTGGTGGAATGAATCCCAGATTATAGTCACTAGTGAGCACCATGGTACCAGTGAGCTTAAGACGATAAGCAGTGGCAACGACGTCTTTATTGATTAACTTAGACTTCGTGGCTACTGGTTGTGAGATTACCCGATAGAGCGCTTCGTCGCCTAAATCGCCCCACATCCGGCCCTTCTTATCAAGGGTGATGGACAGCATTAAACGATCACCGCGTTGTGGCCATAAGCTAGCAATTTCCGGTAAATTATCCAGTGACACCACAATGTCTTTATTAGGTAGACCGATATTCACGAACACGCCTAGTCCACGTTGCACGCGAACCACTTCGCCAAAACCATAATGATCCACTTGAACTTTAGGCGCATCACGTGTGATCTGCAATTGGTGCTGTTCGTTTTCGTAAGCAAAGCCCTTAAACTGGCTACCCAGTTTTAAAGGCTTTTTGATTTCACCCTTATCAAGCCGAAAAGTCAGGCCATTGGTTTGGACAAAATATTCCTTGTCGTTTTCATCAGTTACTTCGCCACTAATAATCCGGCCGAGCAACTGGGTTAATTCATCATTCATTTTAGTATCCCCGTTCGTTCTCTTATATTACACATCTTTTGATATTATCGCACATATTGACCGGTGGTGGTAGTTTATTCTCAACACAGTGCCCCTATGGAAACTAAAAAAGCCTAGCCACAAGGGCTAGACTTTTTCAATATCAGCTAATTAAGTTGATTAAAGTGCGTTTGAAGCACCGTGGTAAACGACACCGCGACGTGAGTCAACAGTAATCAATTCACCATCAGAGATCTTTTCTGAGGCACCTTCAGCGCCAACGATAACTGGAATCCCCATTGAGATACCAACTACGGCTGCGTGTGAAGTTAAGCCACCGTTTTCAACGATAACGGCGCTAGCCTTTTCGATAGCTGGCAAGTAGTCTTTGTCAGTGTTCTTAGTAACCAAAACGCTGCCTTCAGTAGTCTTGCTGTTAGCTTCTTCAGCGCTGCTTGCTAATACGGCTTTACCAATAACAGTGTCATCACCGACACCTTGGCCACGTACTAACTTTGAACCGATCAATTGAACCTTCATCAGGTTAGTCGTACCGCGTTCGCCAACGGGAACACCGGCAGTGATCAAGATCAAGTCGCCTTCCTTAGCTAAGCCGGTTTCAACAGCTTTAGCAGCTGCTAAATCAAACATAGCATCGGTGTTAGCTGGCTTTTCAGCAACGATTGGGTATACACCCCAGTTAACCATCAAGCCACGACGGGTACGGTCATCGAAAGTAACGGCCAAGATGTTAGCATCTGGACGGTACTTGCTGATCATACGAGCAGTGTAGCCTGATTCAGTAGCAGCAACGATGGTCTTAACGCCCAAGCTCTTAGCAACACGAGCAACTGAAGCACCAATTGATTCAGTAACGTCAGCATTAGCTAAGTCCATGTGGTCAGTACCAAAGTCTTTCAAAGCATTTTCAGCCTTGATGTCGATCCGGTTCATAGTTGCAACGGATTCTACTGGATATTCACCGTTAGCACTTTCACCAGAAAGCATGGTTGCGTCAGTACCATCAAAGACGGCGTTAGCAACGTCAGATGCTTCGGCACGAGTAGGACGTGGGTTTTCTTGCATTGAATCCAACATTTGAGTAGCAGTGATAACTGGCTTGCCCAAAACGTTGCACTTACGGATCAAGCGCTTTTGTACCAATGGTACGTTTTCAGTTGGAATTTCAACACCCATGTCACCACGAGCGACCATCAAACCATCAGAAACCTTGATGATATCGTCAAAGTTGTCGATACCTTCTTGTGATTCGATCTTAGGGAAGATTTGGACATGTTCCATGTGCTTTTCTTCCAATAATTCACGAATGTCCATAACGTCTTGTGGCTTACGAACAAATGATGCAGCGATAAAGTTGATTTCGTGATCCAAACCAAAACGAATATCTGAAGCATCCTTTTCAGTGATACCTGGTAAGTTGATTGAAACGCCAGGTGCGTTAACACCTTTACGTGAACCAAGCACACCATCGTTTTGCATAGTACCAACTAATTCTTTGTTGGCGTCGTCCTTTTCATCAACAACCATGTCAAGCAGACCATCGTCGAATAAGACGTGACCGCCAACACTAACGTCGTCGAATAAACCAGGATATGTGACCGCGATCTTATCCTTAACACCTTCTAAGGATTCGTCCATAGAAATCCGAAGCTTGTCACCAGTGTGGTACTGGATCTTACCGTCTTTTTGAACAGTAGTCCGAATTTCAGCACCCTTAGTATCAAGCATGATACCAACAGTCTTACCAGTAATCTTTTCAGCTTCGTGGACGTTGTTCAAACGGCCTAAATGTTCTTCATGATCACCATGAGAAAAGTTAAACCGGAAAATGTTAGCGCCAGCCTCAATAAGCTTTACGATTGTGTCGACATCGGTACTAGCGGGACCAAGTGTACTTACGATCTTGGTTTTCTTCATAAGAAAAATCTCTCCTTTGAGTTTAAGACTGATTTACCCTTGTGATAATTATCACAGCTAAACCAATCCAATTTGGAATCCGTTTGTTATTTTAGCACTTTTCAAATTTAATGTCTGCGGTGTTTTCTCAAAAACTGAACATTTCCACCATAAAAGCGTTTTCATGCCTTTTCTTAAGACAAACTTAACGCTAAATTTTAATTTTTCACCTGTAAGACCACGTTATGGTCACCTAAAATTTGTTCTAATGGTGCCACTAATTGCTCACTGGCTGGCAACCAATATTGCTGATTTAAAATCCGTTTACTGTCATCCGCTACCCGGTAAATAATCACCGGAGTCTGACCTTCATGTGACTTTAAAAATTGATTCAACTCATTCATGGTCGCCATTTCATCCGTTACTTCAGTTAGCCTCAAGAACCACCGACTCCCCTGCAACGCTTTAGTTGTGGACTGTTCCGGTTTTAAAGGCTTGACCTCGGCGGCTTGAGTGACTGAATCAGCCACCACCTGCAGACTGCCACGGTTAGTCTCCACTTTACCGGTAACGACGATGACTTGTTCTTTTGCCAGCCAAGTAGCAATGCGACGATACGTATTCGGAAAAACGGTAATGCTGATTTCACCGGTCAGATCACTAGCGGTCAGAAATGCCATCTGGTCTCCGCGCTTGGTTCTAATGGTCCGGATACGCGTCACGTAAACCACCAGCGTCACGTGCTGATCAACACTGAGATCACCGACCGAAACCGCACTGCGCTGCTGAGCTAAGTCAGCATACTGCTCAACTGGGTGGCCTGACAGGTAGGCACCCAGATACTCGTTTTCCTTTTCCAACCGTTCGTTCAGCGGCAGATCCGGCTGGTGCTTGATTTTGGGTGCCAGTGCTTCAAACAGATCCATACTGCTGCCGGAAAGTTCCACGCTACTTAAGAATTCCGGCAGACTGGCAATTAATTCAGCTCGGTTATATCCAAAGTCGTCGAAAGCACCAGAGTAAATCAATCCTTCAATGAGGTCAGCTTTCAGCCATTTGGGATCTAATCGCAGCAAAAACTGATGCATTGACTTAAAGTTGCCATTGGTTTGACGCTCAGTCATGATACTTTGCAGCAGGTCACGACGCATCCCTTTAATCGAAGCTAAACCAAAGCGGATCTGGTTATTTTCCAACCGGAAATATGCACCGCTATGGTTAATGTTAGGCGGTAAGATCTTGACCTGATGCCGTTTAGCCTCCATTAGATATAATTTTGTCTTGGCACTATTATTTAAGACTGAATTCAATAAGGCCGTAAAAAAGGCTGCCGGATAGTGTGCCTTTAGGTAGGCCAGCTCGAAGGCCATTTTACTGTAAGCAACCGCGTGTGACCGGTTAAAGCCGTAGTTGGCAAACCGGTCAATATAATCAAAGGTGGCCTCAGCGGCTTCAACTTTGTGCCCACCAGAAACGGCACCATCAATGAACCGTTTACGCATGGCTTCCATGGTGGCTTTTTTCTTCTTGCTCATGGCCCGCCGCAGCAAATCGGCCTGACCTAACGTGAACCCAGCCATAGCCGAGGCCGCCTGCATAACTTGTTCCTGATAAACGATGATGCCATAGGTCGGCGCCAGGATCCCCTTTAATGAATCGTCCGGATAAGTCACGGGTTCTTGCCCGAACCGGCGTTTAATAAAGTGGTCAATGTTTTCCATTGGCCCTGGTCGGTATAACGCATTGACAGCTGCCACCAGTTCAAAATTATCTGGGTGCAGTCGTCTCAAAACGTTTTTAATACCGCTAGATTCAAACTGAAACACGCCGTTGGTATCGCCCCTTTGAAAGAGTGCCAAGGTGTCAGCGTCATTCAAATTAATTTGGCTAATATTTAAATCGTGTCCCGTCTGCACTTTAACGTATTTCAACGCAGCAGCTAACAGGCTGAGGTTACGTAACCCCAGAAAATCCATCTTCAGCAAACCGACCTGCTCAACGTAGTCCTTGGTATACTGCGTCATCAGCATGGTTTCCGACCCGTTTTGAACCGGTACGATCTCAGTCAGTGGCTGGTCACTTAACACGATCCCCGCTGCATGAGTGGAATAATGCCGCGGCAGCCCCTCCAGTTTAGAAGCCGTTTCAAACAACAGTTTATTCGTCGCTGAATCTGCCACTAAGTTTTGCAGTGGCTGAGACTGCTGGTAAGCATCCTTCAAGGAAATGTGGAAGACACTGGGAATCGTTTTGCTCCATTCACTGAGTTCATAGGGACGCAGACCGAACACCCGGCCCACATCACGAATCGCTTGTTTGGTGGCTAACGTCCCAAACGTGATGATTTGACCCACCCGTTCATGGCCGTACTTTTGGTGAACATATTCTAAGACTTCTTCACGGCGGTTATCGGGAATATCCAGATCAATATCAGGCATCTGCGCCCGTTCTTCGTTTAAGAAACGTTCGAAGAGTAACCGATATTGCAAGGGATCCACATCCGTAATTCCCAGTACATAAGCCACCAATGAACCAGCTGCCGAACCACGACCAGGGCCAGTGGTGATCTGCGCCCGCTTGGTAAATTGCATGACATCCCAGACAATCAGGAAATAGTCGTTGAACCCCATACGGTCGATCACATCTAATTCATGTGCCAAACGTTCTTCATAAGGCTTAGCATCCGTCACCTGATTTTCCCGCAAACGTCGGGTTAACCCTGTTTGACACTGCGTCAGCAAGTAAGTCTTAGCTGACTTGTGATCAGGCGTTTGAAATTTGGGTAACTGGGGATGCTGAAACTTTAACTGCACCTGACAGGCTTGAGCTACGGTTTCAGTTAGCTCAGCCGCTGCTTTTAACCCCAGCTCTTCGTATACACTGGCATATTCAGCCGCTGGTCGTAACCAGTACTGCCCAGTCTTCTTCTGCGCATCGGCTAAATTACTGATAGTGGTACCGTCCTTGATCGCATTTAAGACGCCAACTGCAAACCGATCATCGGCATCTAAATAGCGAACTTCAGGAAGCGCTACAACTTTGACCCGCGCCTCAGCAGCCAATTTGGTCAGCAACTGACGGACGGTGGCCGACTGAGTGGGTGCAACGCCAATCAATAAACTATCAGCATCAACGATTTGACTTAACCGCGCCAATAATTGATTCACATTATCTTGCTCCCCCTGATCAAGCCAGTATTGCAACTCGCTTTCACTGGGTAAAATCACCATTAAATCGGCGAACCACTGCTTAACTTGCGCCACTGTCACCGGTTCTTGGTCAGGTCGCGTCTGCAAATAAGACGAAATGGCCATCAAATGTTGGTAGCCAGCCTGATTCTTAGCCAGCAAAACCATTGGAAACGTCTGCTCGCTAGCAAAAATGCCCGCTAAGTCAGCCGTTAAACCAATCACGGGCTGGACGTTGTACTTCTGACAGATTTGATAGAACTCAACCGTGCCATACATGACGTTGCGGTCAGTCAGCGCCAGTGCCTGATAGCCCCGCTGAGCCGCGGTTTTCACCAGTTCTTCCAACTGGTTGGTACTCTGCAGCAAACTGTAGCTGCTGATGACTTGTAATGGAACAAACGCCATGGTTCATCGGCTTCCTTTCTCGTTAAACTTTCGAACTCCATTATAACAGAGTGGTTCATTTTAAAGCTTTCATTTTTGCTGACAATATGCTAAAATTTCTTTTGATTGCGAGGTGTCTACAATGAAAGCATTAGAAGCAAACTTGGTTGTTATCTTTTGGGCAGTCATTTTTGGTGAAGTCATCGGCTACATCGGTGGCCAATTGGAAGTTATGACCTACGTACCTGCACAGATTGGTATCGTAGCCACCATCGCTGCCTTGATTTTCACCAATGGCGTTAAATTAGTTGCAAACTCAGATACAAAAGCAAAAAATTAACCATAACTAAAAGCGGTAGTCCCATTATTGAGACTGCCGCTTTTTTTGTCTTTTCAATTAATTAATTTCACTATCCACGTGCTGATCACTGACAGTTGAACTGGTCTTAAAGGTAATCCCGTTACCCGCTTCGTTCATCGTCAGTTCAACGCTGCTTTGCGCACTGACTTTACCGCCAATAATCAACTTCGCTAACGGTGTCTCGACAACGCTGGTAATGGTTCTTTCCAACGGCCGGGCGCCATAGGCTGGTAGATAGCCGCGCTTAGCCAACCAATTGGTGGCTTCTGGCGTAATGGTCAACGTGATCTGCTGTTCAGCTAATCGTGCAGACAACCGCTGAATCAGCTTACCGACGATCTGCTCAACATCTGCCATGGTCAACGGCTTAAACATGATCGTGTCATCGATCCGGTTTAAGAATTCCGGTTTAAATGACCGCTGCAGCAAACTAGCCACCTGTTTTTTGGCATCGTCTGAAATTTGGCCCTGAGCATCCGTCCCCTCCAGCAAAATATCCGACCCCAGATTAGAAGTCATGATCAGCAGGGTATTCTTGAAGTTAACGGTGCGTCCCTGACTATCCGTCAAACGGCCATCATCCAATACCTGTAATAACAGGTTAAAGACGTCTGGGTGGGCCTTTTCAATTTCATCAAACAACACGATAGAGTATGGGTGCCTACGAACTGCTTCTGTCAGCTGGCCACCTTCTTCGTAGCCAATGTAGCCCGGAGCTGCCCCTACTAACCGGGAAACGGATTCTTTTTCCATGTACTCAGACATATCGATCCGAATCATTTCGCTTTCCGAATCAAACAGGTTTTCCGCCAAGGCTTTCGCCAGTTCGGTTTTACCCACACCAGTAGGCCCTAAGAACAGGAATGACCCCAGTGGCTTACTTGGGTCTTGAAGGCCCGCACGCGACCGTAAAACGGCATCTGAGACGGCCTGAACAGCTTCATCTTGACCGATCACCCGTTTATGCAGATTATCGGTCAAGTGCAGCAGCTTTTCACGTTCCGTGGCAACCAAGCGGTTAACGGGAATCCCGGTCATCTTAGCCACCACCGCCGCGATTTCTTTTTCAGTCACCGATTCTTCAACCAGCCAGTCACCGGAGTGGTCCTTATCTTCCATGGCTGCCAGTTCCTTTTTCAATTGGGGAATGGTACCGTGCTGCAAGACCGCTGCTTTATCCAAATCATACTGTGCTTCAGCTTCACTAAGATCGTGATTGGCTTTGTCCAACTCGGTCTTTTTCTGACTTAAAGCATCCAAGGACTGTTTTTCATCTTCCCAGCGGGCGTTCAAACTCGACACCGTTTCCTTCACGTCAGCTAAGGTTTTCTGGACTTCTTTTAAGCGGTCTTTAGAAGCTTCATCCGTTTCCTGCTTCAAAGCAGCTTCTTCCACCTGCAGCCGCATCTGCTGACGCCGAGCCTGATCCAATTCGGTAGGCGCTGAGTTCATTTCCACCCGAATCGATGCCGATGCTTCATCAACTAGATCCAACGCTTTATCCGGCAAATACCGGTCCGTAATGTAACGGTCGGATAACTTAGCCGCAGCCACCAACGCGTTATCGTGAATCCGCACGCCATGATGGATTTCATACCGCTCACGTAATCCCCGTAAAATGGTGATGGTGTCATCAACGGAAGGTTCTGCTACCGGTACTTTTTGGAACCGGCGTTCAAGCGCCCGGTCCTTTTCCATGTACTGCCGGTACTCATCCGTAGTGGTAGCGCCAATCAAATGCAGTTCGCCACGAGCCAGCATGGGTTTCAACAGGTTACCAGCGTCCATACTGCCTTCCGTCTTACCAGCACCCACAATATTATGGATTTCATCAATGAACATGATGATATCGCCGTTAGACTTCTTAACTTCGTTCAAAACCGCCTTCAACCGTTCCTCAAATTCACCACGATACTTGGCGCCAGCAATCAACGACCCCATGTCCAAGGAAAAAATCGACTTGTTTTTCAGGTTCTCCGGCACGTCACCGCGGGCGATCCGTTGGGCAAGACCTTCCACGATGGCGGTTTTACCGACACCGGGTTCGCCAATCAATACGGGATTGTTTTTAGTCTTTCGAGACAGGATCCGGGTCACCGTCATGATTTCTTCATCCCGGCCGATAATGGGATCCCGCTTGCCGCTGCGCATGGCTTTGACTAAATCGGTGCCATACTTTTCTAAGGCTTGAAAGCCTTCTTCTTGATTTTTTGACGTGATTTTTTCACCTCCACGGATCTCAGTCACTTTGTTTTTCACTTGCTGCAAGGTCAACCCCTGCTCATTGAGATAGTCACCAAAACGGCTACCGCTCATCTGAACGACTGCCAGCACCAAGGTATCGCTAGCCACGTACTCATCGCCCAGATCCTTGCGCACTTCATCGGCCTTCTGCAGCAGACGGTACAGGTCCGGCGACAGGTTTTGACCATAAGCTACGTTGCTGCCTTCAACTTCACTGATTGAATCGATTTCGTGGTCTAATTCGGTATTCAGTTTGTCCATGTTCAGACCAAGCTCACTAAAGATCTGCCGGTCAAGCTGACCCGGTTGGATCAAAAATTTAAATAGATGTGAGACTCCAATCGACTGCTGTTTACGATTAACGGCGATCTGTTGGGCCTCCGCAATGGCGTCAGTGACGGATTGCGTTAAAATATCTGGGTTCATTAAATGATCATCATCCTTTACTGATTATGCTGAATCATTCATTTCTTGGTTCATTCTATCATAGGTCTCCATGAAAATAAAAATAATTTGACCTTTTTTGACCAAACTATTTTAACGGGCTTTTCGCCGGTTTTTCGGCCGCTTTTGAAACACGTCGTCAGCTGGTTTGAACCCCCAAAATTTGTGACCGCGATAGGTTTGTTCAGCAAGTTTGCCGTGAACGGCCATGTCTTTGCCCCGTTTAGTCTTGATTTGAAACTGGATTTCCTTGCCTGCCAGTAGATCCGCCACTTCTTGCTCGGAAAAATGGTGGCCACCCCAGACTTGGTTGAAGTTAACTTCTTTGCCACTGGCCGTCTGACCGCCAGTTTTCGCCTTCTTGGGATAGTGCTTCACCAGTTTTTCCGGATCACCTAAATTAGTTTTCAATTTCTCAGCATTGGCCACCATGATCGGTAAATCGTGGTTTACCGTCTGCGTAGCCGTAGTCAGTAGTTCTGTCGGCTCTAATTTAAACGCCCCCACTTGGTCCATCAACGTCATCAACCGCTTAGTGGCGTTGGTACTGCTGATGATGGTGCCTTCGGTGAGAATAGCAGAAATGGTGCCGGTATCCGTCATGGATAACGCTCCTCGTCGTTCTTTCATTAACGCAGTAGTGCCCGCGGTAATCTGTGACAACGTGGACACTCGGGTAGCCCCAGTCCCGATGTTGTGGTGCTGCAAGTAGTTCATCAGCCACTTCATGGTTGGCTTCACCGGTTTTTTATTAGCCCCTTCGAAGATGAAAGGCGAGGCGGTTTTACCCAGCTGTTGCTTGGCAGCCCCCTGTTCCTCATCCGTGTCGCTAATTTGCCGGGAACTGTCAAAAATCAGCTTGTAATTCAAAGCTACCGGAATGTTAAAGGCGGTCTTAAAGGCCGGATAGTCCTTCAGTTCCGCGGTAGTATGATCAAACTCATAGTCTTCTCCCAGCATGGCCAGATAGTTCTTCGCCACCACCGAATAAATGGCGGGACCAGACTTGCCGTATCTTGCTAAACTGCTCAGTGAACTAGGCACTTTTTCACCGGGACGGTTAGCCCCGTGATCCACGCTACCGTTAGTGACGTGGGTAAACCGCGGTTTGCGGTGCGTCAGCAATCGTTGATCCACGTCCACCACCGCCGCAATCTTGGGTACCAGCGGCAATAACTGATAAAACTGCGCCATGGAGATCTTAGAATCATCCGTCCGGGGATAACTGACGATCTTGGCTTCATACATCTTCTGATACGTGCTGAGTACTTCTTTAGCACTGTACCCCTTAGGCGCTAAGATGGACGCCAGGTTTGAGAGATCCAGTAATTTCGGTGGTGCCGAGTGGCGACGCACCGTTTTAACGTTGGTAATGGCACTTTCATGGTACTGTTCTAGTTCCTGCTTTGCGTCGGCTTGCTTCTCGTGACGCCATTTGGCCGCTTCCTCTTCGTCCTTAAACCGCCGGACAAAAACGTGTTCCGCATTATCCTGAAACTTCACTTCGTAAAACGGCTTGCGTTTATAGTTCTTAATGGCCATGAGCTGTTCGTACACGTGGCGCACCATCAAGGACTTCAAACGTCCCTCACGAACTACCTTGACCGGATAGCCCGCCTGTTTGGTCACCGTGGTGGCAATCCGCGTTAGCTGCATAGACAGAAAGTCCCATTTGCTGCGGGCATCCGACTTTAAGTAGTCACCATCCTGCATTTGGCTAGTAATCGGCTTGATCTCCCGAAAGCCGCTTTGAATCGAACGGGCTTCTTCATCCGCGAAATACAGCCGTTTTACTGGCTTTTGCCACTTAATAGCATTAATAATCTCCCACGCTAGTAGTTCGCCTTCACCGGAAGGATCCACGTCGGTAGCAATTACCAGCGATTCACAATCAGCCACCGACTTTTTAATCTCGGCTAAATCTGACTTAGTGGATTTTTTCCGCCCCGTTCGCGGATTTTTTGCCATGATAGGCCGTTTCTCCCAACTGAAATCGTTGATCTGCCAAGGCAAGTGTTCCAATTTCCACGAACGGTACTGCGTCGCTTTTTCTGCTGGCACCTGATCTTTTGGGTCAACAAATTCCAGCAAATGACCATGGGAATGAACAATTCGGTAGGTGTGTCCTTCAAACTCACCGCTGGTACCACCTAGGGCGCTCGCGAAGTTCTTGGCCGCACTGGCTTTTTCACATAAAATGGCGTACTCCGTCATGACCCTTTCCCCCTTATAATTTAAAAGAGTTTTAGCAGTCGATTAAACTGTTAAAGCTCCTTTGGACTGTACTATGCCTGTTTAGCATTTAAACTAATGATCTTTAAAATCACATCCGTGGCTTTTGCCATGGTCTGTTCCGACACGAATTCAAACCGGCCGTGCATGTTTTCACCGCCAGCGAAGATGTTCGGTGTGGGCATGCCTAAAAACGAGATCTTGGAACCGTCCGTACCGCCCCGCACTGGCGCGATGTCTGGTTTGATGTCCAGGTCGATCATGGCTTGTTTAGCCAGCTCCACCACGCTCATGTCTTTTTCGATAACTTCGCGCATATTATAATACTGATCTTTCAGTGTCACTTGTACCGTACCAGCACCGTATTTGGCGTTTAGCTGATCCGCAATCCCGGCAAACAATTTCTTACGGTCCTCAAACTGCTGACGGTCGTGATCACGAATAATGTACCCCAGGTCGGCCGTATCCACGTCACCGCTAATTTTGTAGAGGTGAAAGAAGCCCTCTCTGCCAGCCGTTTTTTCGGGCCGGTCGTGTTCTGGTAAAGCGTTATGAAAATCGATGGCTAATTGGTTAGCATTGACCATGGTGTCCTTAGCCGAACCGGGATGAACGTTGGTCCCGGTAATGTGGACTCGACCATCCGCCGCGTTGAAGGTTTCGTACTCCAATTGACCTAGTGGCCCGCCATCCACGGTATAGGCGAAGTCGGCACCAAAGTCTTTAACGTCGAAATGATCAGCCCCAGTCCCGATTTCTTCATCTGGTCCTAACCCCACTTTAACGGTACCGTGCTTGATTTCTGGATGGGCGACTAGGTAAGCCATAGCGGTAACGATTTCGGCTACCCCAGACTTATCATCTGAACCCAGTAACGTTGAGCCATCAGTGGTAATCAAAGTTTGCCCCGCGTAATTCAACAAATTGGGAAATACCTGGGGATCCAACGTATATTTGCCAGCTGAATCTAGTTTAATCACCGAATGGCCGTCGTAGTTTTCAACGATCTGCGGGTTGATATCCTTGCCGTTAAAGTCCGCCGTATCCACGTGGGAAATAAAGCCAATGGTGGGAACTTGTTCACTCATATTGCTGGGCAGTGTCGCAAAGACGTAACCACTAGCGGGACTCACATGCACGTCCGTCAACCCAATATCAGTCAGTTCTCCGGCCAAAGTTTTCAAAAAGTCGACTTGGTTTTGAGTTGACGGGACGGTATCACTATCTTCATCGGAACGTGTTTCAACCTTGATATACTTTAAAAAACGGGGAATTAGCTCGTCATATTGCATCGTCGTCACCCTTTCAAATAAACGTAAATGGATCGGTATTTAATTTTGATGGTTCAATTTCAATTTGCCACTGGTTTTGCTGTGCCCACTGCTTAAAAAGAGCCGTTAAGTGGGGCTTGCAGATACTTTCAATGTGGTGACCAGGATCGATCACTGGGAAATGAGCGGCAATCATATCGTGGCCAGTATGATAATAAACGTCCCCGGTCACGTAGGCATCGGCACCCTTTCGCTGAGCGATCTTAAAGAATTTCCCGCCGTCGCCGCCAAGTACCGCAATCCGTTGTACGGGCTTATCCATGTCATCAGCAATGACCCGTAAACCGTCAACGTTGAAAACCTGCTTACAGTGTTCAGCAAACTCTCGCACCGTCATTGTCTTAGACAAATCACCGATACGGCCCATACTAAATTGATGCCCTTCATGATCTAATTTGGTCAGTTCAAGGGCTGGGTGACCGCCGGGGTAAACCTCGTTAACAGCAGCCACCACGGCCTGCAATTTCGCATTCGGCACCCGCATCTGAATCGCCAGTTCATCGGTACTGTTGCGTTCACCAACGGGGCCTAACTCTGGATCAGCACCCTGCATCGGCGTAAACCAAGTGGTACCGTTCCATTCGTAGCTGGCACCAGCATACCGCGCCATGTCACCGGCTCCGGCACCCACCATGGCTAGCCGCACTGCATCCGCATAGACCGGCTGCACGTGAACGGTCAGGAGATAATTAGTTTCCGTCACGCCATCCACCAAGCCAACCGTGTTAGTTAAGCCTAGCGCTTCTGCCAGCCAGTCGTTCATCCCGCCCTCGGCACTGTCCAGATTAGTATGGGCCGCATACACCGTGATGTGGTGTTGCAATAAGGTGGCATACATCTGGTTTTGCGGGTCGTCCAAGTCTAAATTACGTGCCGGGTGAAACATCACCGGATGATGAGCAAAGATTAAGTCTGCGCCCACCGCAATGGCTTCGTCCACCACTTCTGGCCGCACATCAAGCGTCACAAGTACTTTGTGAAAATCAGCTTCCAGTGAGCCTAACTGTAAACCAATGGGATCTTTCGGTTCAGCAATCGTTTTTGGCGCAAACTGCTCGAACCGTTCAATTAACGTTTTAACCTTCATTTAAAATGACCTCCTGAATTTGATCACGTTCCCGTTTAAAGGCCGCAATTTTTGCTTGCGGTGCGTTTTTTGCCTGCTTCATGGTAGCAATCACTTGGTCAAGCCGGGCTTGTTCTTGACGCCACTTCTGTTGAAGAACCGGACTCTTTTCCCGTAATAAGTAAGGACCAAATTTCAGTTCCGTAGCCGTATAAGTCACTGGTGTTTCAACCGGATCAGCCACAATAATTTCGTAAATGTGACCGTCTTCGGCTAAAATTCGTTCCGCCACGATTTGATAGCGGTTATTCTGCAGCCAGCGCCGCACGTTATCTTCACCCACATTGGGCTGTAAAATCAACCGTTCATGGTGAGTTAAATGCGACTTGCCACTTTCTAAAATATTCGTGATCAGCGTACCGCCCATACCGGCGATAGTGACAGTGTCAATCTTGTCGTCTGGCTGAATGGCTGCTAGTCCGTCCGCCAACCGTGCCGTAATCGTATCCGTCAACTGCTCATTTTCAATCTCAGTTAACGCATTGTGATAAGGTCCCTTCACCACTTCGCCAGCGATCGCTGCAGTAATGATACCCTGTTTGGCTAAATGGACTGGCAGATAAGCGTGATCTGAGCCAATGTCAGCTAACCGTGCGCCAGGTGAAACAAAATCGGCGACGGTTTGTAGCCGGTTGGATAAATGTGTCCCGTTCATACGTTCATTCCTCCACTTCAATCTCGTAATTCCATTATAGGCTAGAGCCCGAACCTAGCACAACATTAGATACTGTTTTTGTGGGCTGTTGATGTGAATCCCTCTGTACAAAAAAGTACGGCACAGTCGTTAAACCGTGCCGTACTTTTTAATGACAAATTATTTTGCAATGACTGAATCACTCATCATCGCGTTTACGCCGTTTCAGACCAACCAAACCAAGCATACTGGTCAATAACCCGAGGACACCTAAGCCCACCGTGGCTTGACTTTGCTCATTGGTTTGAGGCAATTTATGCTGAGCTTGTGAGCCTTGTTGCTGATTGGTAGCTGAAGCATTGCTGCGAGTTTGCGAAACTGAACCATTCTGACTCTCAGCCTTCGCAGTGGTTCCCGTAGTTGATCCTGCACCAGCTGCTGCAGAAGTCTTCAATCCTTCAGCAGTTCCTGCATTGCTGCCACTTTCAGTTGATGACTGCGAATCATCACCATTCGTCTTTCCAGATGTCGCTGTTCCTGGAGCGGGCGTCCCAGGCGTGGTCGGCTCAGTTGGTGTACCAGTCGGGTTACCACCTGGCTGTTTTTCAGGAACACCGGTACCATCAGATGGAACGGATGGCTCCGTTGGTAGACCCGGTTTTGTTGGCTGTGACGTAGGTGTGTAAGTAACCACAACGTCCTCGTTATACATTGGCACATCTTGTGCAACCACGCTGCCTAAAGCTTGCTGAGCAACTTGACCTGGTTTTACAGTATAACCTGTCAAATCAGGCGCAGTTTGCTCGTAATAAGCTGCCGTTGGCGTAGCAACACTCGTACCAGTGACTTCATCCGTCACAACATTCCAAGTTACCTTTTGAACCGTTGGTGCTGGAACCTCACCAGTATAGTTTGGATCATTCACAACGTAGTGAATCGTCCGCGTGGTAGTGGTTGTAGTATAAGCCATCGCGTGAGTCAAATGAATCTGAACGGGTGCGTTGTCGCCAGCCTTGAACGTATACGTTCCGTTAGCCGCTTGACCGGTAGCCAACGTGTATTTAGCAGGCTTGTTATCGGTGTTCCAACTTGCTGTACCATCAGTGACACCTTCTAGCTTCGTTGGTGTGCCAACAACAGCACCGTTGTTAGCATCATCCACGTATTCCACCGTGGTGCTTTGCGGATCAGCCTTAAAGGTGACGGTAACGTTGGCATCTGCAGGCTTTGTAGTAGTAACCGCATTGACACCAGCCGGAACCGTAGTCTTATCTGGAGTATAGCCAGCTACCCGTGGCGTATCAACTTCGTAATAGTTACCGGATGGCGTGTACGTCGTGTCACCAGTCACTTCATCGGTATTTGTCGTCCAAGTAATTGGCTGAACTTTGACTGCTGGATTTTGGCCGTTGGCAACACCGGTGTAGGTGATTGTCCGGGTTGTGGTACCGGTAAAGCCTTCAGGCAAATCAGTTGTGTGCTTGTGCGCTAACTTAATTGTCAGATTATCCGACGTATCTGTTGTAAAGGTATATGGTACCGCCTCACCTTGTCCGGGTGCTAAAACGTAATTAGCAGGTACCGTTACGGTATACGTACCCGTTCCATCGGTCTTACCATTGAGTGTTTGAACATCACCGATAGTGGCATTGCCATTATCAACATCAACGTAGGTCACCGTCAAATCAGCATTACCAGCACTGTAAGTAACTGTTTCATCCGTATCTTTTGGCATGGTGGTTGTAACAGCGTTAGTTTCTACCGGCACACTGGCTTTATCTGGTACATAGCCAGTGATATTAGGGGTGTTTACTGCCCCGTAATCGCCCGATGGTGTATAAGTCGTGACACCGGTAATTTCATCGGTATCAGTCGTCCACGTTACGGATTGAGGAACTGAGTCTGGGTTCTTTGGTGCACCAGTATAAGTGATTGTCCGCGTCGTGGTACCAGTAAAGCCTTCAGGCAAATCAGTCGTGTGCTTGTGTGCTAACTTGATCATCAGATTATCCGACGTATCTGTTGTAAAGGTATATGGTACCGCCTCACCTTGTCCGGGTGCTAAAACATAACCGTCTGGAATGACTGCTGTGTAGGTACCCGTTTCATCAGTCTTGCCAGTGATTGTTACAGGAGTCCCAACCACTGCATTGCCGTTATCAACATCGACATAGGTCACTGTCAAATCAGCATCGCCAGCACTGTAAGTAACCGTTTCATCCGTGTTTTTTGGCATAGTGGTCGTAACAGCGTTAGTTCCTACCGGCACACTGGCTTTATCTGGTACATAGCCAGTGACATTTGGCGTATTTACTGCTCCGTAATCGCCTGACGGTGTGTAAGTCGTGACACCGATAACTTCATCGGTATCAGTTGTCCACGTTACGGATTGAGGAACTGAGTCTGGGTTCTTTGGCGCACCAGTATAAGTGATTGTCCGAGTCGTGCTACCAGTAAAGCCGTCTGGTAACTTGGTCGTATGAGCATGCTTCAGCGAAATAGTAATGTTATCTGACGTATCAACCTTAAAGGTGTAGTTCACCGAAGTTGGCTGATTAGCGTCAAACGCAACATATCCAGCTGGGATAACCACCGTGTAGGTACCGGTCTCATCGACCTTGCCCGCAAGTGTTTCCGGCGTACCAACGACCTTATTATTGTCATCCTTATCAATATAGGTCACCACCAAGTCGGCATCGTTTGCTGAGTAGGCAACGGTAACATGGCTATCTGTCGGCACTGTGGCAGTGGCGGTATCAGTTCCGGCCGCTACTGTTGCTTTATCCGGGGTATAACCCGTTATCGATGGTGAAGTAACTGCCGCATAGTTACCAGTTGGTGTGTATGTGGTGATGCCAGTCACTTCATCCGTGTCTGCCGTCCATGTTAGTGGCTGACTGACTGAACCAGGGTTCGTAGGCGCACCGGTATAAGTGATTGTCCGGTGAGTAGTGCCAGTGAAGCCCTTTGGCAAGTCAGTCGTGTGTTTGTGCGCCAACTTGATTGTCAGGTTGTCGGACGTGTCCGTGCCCGCTTTAAAGATGTATGATACCGTTCCGTCTTGTCCAGCAGCTAAAATATAATTATCGGGTACTTTAACGGTATAAGTACCAGTTTCATCAGTCGTGCCATTGAGCGTTTCTGGATCACCTACGACCTTATCATTGTTATCCGTATCAATATAGGTCACCGTTAATTCAGCCGAATCAGCTGTGTAAGTGACAGTAATCGGAATATCTACAGGCTTAGTCTTGGTAACCGCATTGGTAACCGCTGGCACACTGTCTTTATCAGGCGTGTAGCCAGGAATGTCTGGCGAATTGACTACCGCGTAATTGTTTAAAGGCGTATACGTAGTAACTTTAGTGACTTCATCATAACCAGTCGTCCAGTTGGCCGGCTGACTGACAGAAGCTGGGTTGCCGCTAGTAACACCTGTGTAGGTAATCGTCCGTGTAGAAGTTGCAGTGCCCTGGTCAATAATGTGCTTCAAGTGAATCTGAACTGGCATATTACTATCTGCTTTGAAGTTGTAGGTTCCGCTGGTAACCTGATCCTTTGCTAGTTGATAACCAGCTGGCACCTGATCCATGCTCCAATCGATGGAACCACCAGGAGCGCCAGAAATAACCTTTGGCGTACCTACAATAGCACCGCTGTTATCATCATCAATGTATTCAACTTGTGTGCTGACGTGACCAACTAGTTCATACTGAACAAAATCGCCATCGTAGTTAGACTGCGCTATTTGCCCAAACTCAGCTACACCATCAGTTGAACCATCAACAATCGTCGGTGTTATTTTACCTGAAGCATCCGTCACCAATTCATAGCCATCTGGAATTAAATCCTGATCGGTAGATGAAAAATCTGAAAGTTGTTTAGGATAATCATTCGTAAATGTATCTACCCCATCGTTAAGTGTTTTACTCAGATCATCAAGAGCAATATATTGATCATCACCGTTAACATCGACATAGTGATACCGTGCCTTAACGGTTGAAGTACCCGTAATTGTGATAGAAGCTTCTTTACTTGCTGAACTAACATCAGCTGGAGCACCATCTCCGTAGAAAATAGTCTGCAGATAACCAGTTTTACCCCCTTGCTGATTGAAATTATCAGTTGTCCCAACGATGGGAATTCTGCCTGTAGAAGTATTAGCTTTGATTCCGGTAAACTGAATTACAATTGACCGAATCGAAGACCAATCATTTTCACCTATTTGATCAGCGGTCACATAGCCAGTTGTATCTGGGGCAGTTGCATTAGCATTGACTGTCTGTAGCTGTGTAGAATACAAAACAGTTGCATCCATTGGGGTGCCATCACCATTTGGAGTCGTGTAATTTGCTGGTAATTTAATCGGACCCGTCAGATTAAATGTATACTGCGATCCGTCTTTACCTGCAGTTGGCAAATTAATAGCAACACTTGCATTATGTTCACTAGGGCTATCACTTGATGGAGTGTAAACGATAAAATCGTAAAACTTTAATGATTCATCGCCTTGTTTATCACTAGTACCATTCTGTACAGCATCAATGTTTTGATTACCCTGCGCTAACGTAGAATTGAAAAATGAAGGAGCAGTTTCAATCTTCCAGTCACCATGACCATTTTCACCAGCCAATAGGTACGCATTAGGATTATTTTCAACAAATGAAAGATCAGTAGGCTTCGTCGTATTCATCAACTTTGTTGTTGGTGAAACAATGTAAATAGAGTATGGGTAACTGCCTGGTAATGCATCAGGATCATTAGCTAATGTAACCGCACCCCAATGACCAGTTACCTGACCCATATCAACAGTGGTTCCAGTTCCTGCATAGTCAATTTTAACAACGGTCTGACCATTGTCTGCAGTAAATTCTGAGACTTTTGCACCAGTTGCCTTAGTTAACAACGCACCGGTTGGATCAGTAGTCGCTGGATTTGTAACTGGATCGTCTGTATACCACCCTAAACTATTAATAGAAGCAACGGTCGTTACCTTCGGAATTACAAAATAGAAGGTCGGCTCATATATCTTATTTGTGGTCTGACCCAAAGGATCATTGTATCTAATCTGAAGGGTACCAGCACTTGGATTACCTGGATCAGTACTACGAGAATGAGGCACCAAATAGCCTTGAGCAAGTGCAACATTGTCCACAATTGTTTGAGTAGTTGATGCTGAAGCCTGTGGCGTTACACCGTTAGCGTCGAAAGCAATTTCGAGTTTAGATGTTAGTTGGTCACCATTCTTTAGAGCTGTCCCATTATCATACTTAGCGGATAATTGACCAACGGCATTAAAACTATAATCTTTACCCAAGTCATTAGCATATGAACCTGGTGCCAATTTGTTTGGTGAAAAAACTGCAGTTCTAATTGGAGAATTTTTAGTGACCTTAGCTTCATCTCCTGCATTAACAGTTCCAGTTTCAGTAGTTCCATCTGCCAATGTAAAGGTGTAGCTCCAACTAGAGGTATCTGGCATATAACCTGATGGACTGATACCTTGAACAGGTGTCTTAATACTAGTAATATCTAACCCACTAGGAATTGTGATTGTAAATTTAGCATTTTTAGCCTCAGCTGCTGAATTAAATGCAAAGCCAAAACTATTGAGGTACTGAGGATTATCACTAGCGTCCTGACCAAGTTCGAGTTTATCTGGAGCGAGAGAAGAATTACCTTTAATGGTAGGTACTCCTCTACTCTCTTGCGTTGCATCAGCATTGGCTGCAAGAATAGTTACGCTCCAAGGATCAGCTGAATCAGTCAATGTTCCACCATCAGAGTTAATGACTTGAGAGAAGGTCACATCACTATCAGCAGTAAGTGTTTGATTAACATCAGTTTGACTCACATCAAAAGCACCAACCAGTTTGTATTTTGGCGCCTTACCTTGATCCTGTTCGTATTTTTGGTTTCCTTTTCCGGCAGGAACATCGATAATAACATTCGTTCCCTTCCCACCAGGTTGGGTAATTGTTGAACCATCAACAAGTCCGTTAATTTGATTTGTACTATTAGTGTCCAAAACAAAACCTGTTGGCACCGGAATTGTGATTTTCGCACCACCATAGTTAACCGCACTATTTACACGATAAGTAGCTGAAGTATCGTCTTGAATACCATCAGCTTCATTCACACTGACACCAAAAACGTAATTTTGGTTAGGTAAAATTTTGGTAACCGTCTGTGAATCCGGATACAACAACGAAACAGTCGATAAGTTAGTTATAGGTTGAATTCGTTGGGTAAACGTAATCGGTGTTTGGCTCACTCCGTTTACTGAATAGGTAATTGTCTTAGTCACTGTCTTACCAGCATCTGGTATGACACTATACTGATAATCGGAGTTATTCCCTAAATTAATTTTAATGACTTGATTGGTAGTCGCATTGGTTGTGAAGATATCGGTAATCGTGTGTGATCCATCAGCATTCTGAACTGTAGTTGTATTCCCAACTGAACGGTTTAAAGGAATGGCTTGATCAAAAGCATACACTGGTGTATTCGCAGGAATATTAATCTCATATACATCGCCCGCTTTAGCATTAACATTCAAGTTAAGCGTTAACGGACTCTGCGCATTAGTACCATATCCCACAGCGTTAGTTGAAATCGTCAAAGGTGCAGTAGTAGCTGGTTCCCCTGCCACCGCATCGATTTCCTGTGGTTCATGAGTTGCAGCATAAGTTGCTGAAGCACTAGCCTTTGCTGCATTCAATTGATCTTCAGTTGGATCAACCAGCGTTTTGGAAGCTGTTGGTTGTGTTGTCGCTGGCGTTGCTGGCTGTTCAGTAGCATTGTTTGCTGGAGTAGTTGCGGAGCCACTGTTTGGCGCCGTTGTATTTTGTGCCGTATTGTTACCATTAGTTTTCGCGGTAGTTGCAACTGAATCACTTGTTGCTGGCGCATCCGTTTTTACAGGATTAGCATTTTCACTGGCTTTCGAAGCAGTATTGTTGGTTGCAGTTGTCCCTGCGCTGTCAGCGTTTGATTGATTACCGACATTTGACTTCAAAGCCACTGAGCTAGCTGTTTGATTGGCAACTGCTGCATCGCCAGTCTCATTAGACACCGTTTCGTTTGGATCCTGCGTATTAGTAGTATTGACAGCAGCATAAGTGGTCATACTGCCACCCAGCAATAATCCCGCACCAAGTGCTAAACTAGCAAGGCTCGCATAAATCCATCTTGTTCCAGCCTTGTACGATTTATAATGTTCTTTCAAATTAGACTTAATCGTCCGAATATGATTATTTTTGCCAACCATTTTAATATCCCCCTTAAAAAAGTTGTTTACCTACTTAACTAAATTAATTCATTAAAACGCGTCGCCTTAACGCTTACTTAAACCCCACATGAACTAACAAAATCGACCCTGTTTATTGTAATTTTTCATCATTCTCCCCCTTTTTTCCTTTATTGTAAGGTTAATCATTTCACAAGTAAAGGCTTACAAATGAAATTAAAATGATTTTTTAATTAAATTTTAATGATTATAAATTTAAGATTTACATGGATGAGATTTCTCCATCTTCGACACACAAAAACACCTTGATCAAGGCCACTTTCGACCCTAATCAAGGTGTTTATTTATATTACTCAGTTTAATTACTCATCATCACGTTTACGACGTTTCAAACCAACTAAACCTAGCATACTAGTCAGCAGGCCAAGCAAACCTAAACCAACTTCGGAATGATTTTGCTCATTGGTTTGTGGTAACTTGCCTTGGCTAGCAGCAGAAGTCTTGGATTGACTGCTTGAAACAGTTGCTGCAGCACCGTTAACGTCCTGCGTCGTTCCAGCGTAACCAGTATTTCCATCAGTAGTTCCTGATGTGCCAGCATTTCCTGACGTTGCTGAACCCTTTTCGCCTTTTTCAGGAGTCGTCGAGATTGCTTCACCAGGAGCAGGTGTTTCCGGCACAATTTCTCCGGTAATCGTTCCCGTCCCCGTTGGTCCTTCTGGTGTCGTTGGTCCTGTTGGCTCAGTTGGTTCACCAGGGACACCCTCGCCATCTGATGGTGTCGTCTGTACATCAGGCGTATAGGTGACGACGACATCTTCGTTGTACATTGGCACATCACTTGCAGCCACACTGCCAAGCGCTTGTTGACCAACTTTGGTTTGACTGGCAGTGTAACCTGGCAGACTAGGCACTGTCTCTTCATAGTAACCGGTTTGCGGCGTTGCGACGCTGACACCCGTTGCTTTATCAGTGGCCACGTTCCAGATCACTGTCTGAACCATTGGCGCTGGCGTTTGACCCGTGTAGTTAGGATCATCAACCACAAAGTGAACCGTCCGAGTTGTCTTAGTCGTGGTGTATTCAATCACGTGGTTCAAATGAACCTGGATCAATTGGTCACTACCGGCTGTAAACTGATACGTGCCGCTGCCAGCTTGACCAGCAGCCAAACTGTAACCGGTTGGCTTATTGTCAGTATTCCAATCAACTTTCCCAGAAGTTTTACCTGAAAGCGTCGTTGGTGTGCCAACAACTGCGCCATCATTATCGTCGTCCACATATTCCAGGGTGACAGTTTGATTATTTGGCGTATAAGTGACCGTTGCTGTTTCGTTGTCTGGCAAGGAAGTTACACCCGTATAGGACTGTTGAGCAACACTCAGCGGATCGGCGGTATAGCCATCGAGCGTTGGGGCTGTTTCTTCCGCATAACCACTTTGCGGAATGGCAACCATATGCCCGTTGACTTCATCCGTTGTCACGTTCCAAGTAATCGTCTGCGTCTTGGCTGCCGGAACCTGACCGGTGTAATTAGGATCGTCAACCACATACGTAATCGTCCGGGTAGTTGTGGCAGTGGTGTTATCAATGATGTGGCTCAAATGAATCTGAACCGTTTGATTATCATCATTGGTAAACTGATACGTGCCACTGGTTGCTTGACCCTTAGCGAGTTTGTAGCCAGTTGGAATATTATCTGTGTTCCAAGTAGCTGTGCCAGAAGTTTTACCGTTGATAGTTGTTGGGTTACCAACGACTGCACCACCATTGGCATCATCGACATATTCAACTTGAGCTGATTGAACATTTGGTGTGTAGGTCACCGTAACTGTTTCTGGGTCCGGTAATTTACCTTTGATTGCAGCACCATAATTCTGTGGCTGAACTGTCTTTGAATCTGCAGTATAACCAGGGATTTCTGGAGTGTTCTGACTGCTATAACCGCTCTGTGGAACGGCGACACTAGCGCCATTAACTTCATCCGTCGCTACGTTCCATTTGATCGTCTGCGTCTGAGTTTCAGGTACTTGTCCTGGATAGTTTGAATCGTCAACCACATAGTTGATCGTCCGGGTAGTTGTAGCAGTAGTGTTATCAATGACGTGGCTCAAATGAATCTTAATCGTCTGGTCACTGCTATTCGTAAACTGATACGTCCCGCTAGCAGCTTGACCTTTGGCGAGTTTGTAGCCTGCTGGCAAGTTAGTTGTATCCCAAGTAGCGGTGCCAGAAGTCTTACCAGTGATTGTTGTTGGGTTGCCAACGACTGCACCACCATTGGCATCATCGACATATTCAACCGTAGCGCTTGCTTTATTTGGTGTGTAGGTCACGGTAATCTTTTCAGGTGCTGGTAAATTATCCTTCAGCACTGCCCCATAATTCAACGTTTGAACTGTCGTTGGGTCAGCGGTATAGCCGTTGATCGTCGGTACATCTTGCTTTGCGTAGCCGCTTTGTGGTACAGCTTCGCTTGCGCCAGTTACTTCATCCGTGGCAACATCCCACGTAATGGTTTGCGTCTGCGTTTCGGGTACTTGACCGGTATAGTTAGCGTCATCCACCACATAGGTAATCGTCCGAGTTGTCGTTGCTGTACTGTAATCAATGATGTGGCTCAAATGAATCTGAACCGTTTGATTACCGGCATTCGTAAACTGATACGTCCCGCTAGCAGCTTGACCTTTAGCGAGTTTGTAGCCAGCTGGCATATTATCTGTGTTCCAAGTAGCTGTCCCAAAAGTCTTACCAGTGATTGTTGTTGGGTTACCAACGACTGCATCACCCTTCGCATCATCCACATATTCAACCGTGACCGTTTGAGCATTTGGTGTGTAGATGACGGTAACTGTTTCACTCTTCGGCATCTGAATGGTTGCGACACCGCCGTAATTCTTTGCAGCAATCAAAGTACCCGCAGCGTTATCAATTGTTGCGGTATAGCCAGGAATCGTGGGAATGGTTTGAGCAGCATAGCCACCTTGTGGAACAGCTACACTAGCGTGAGTAACCTCATCAGTTGCCACATCCCAAGTAATGGTTTGTGTTTGCGTTTCTGGTGTCTGACCAGGATAGCTGGCGTCATTCACTACGTAGTTAATCGTACGGGTCGTCGTTGCCGTCGTGTAATCAATGACGTGGCTCAAATGAATTTTCACCATTTGATTATCATCATAGGTAAACTGATACGTCCCGCTAGCAGCCTGACCCTTAGCGAGTTTGTAGCCAGTTGGAATATTATCTGTGTTCCAAGAAGCGGTGCCAAAAGTCTTACCAGTGATAGTTGTTGGATTACCAACGACTGCACCACCCTTAGCATCATCGACATATTCAACCGTGACCGTTTGAGCATTTGGTGTGTAAGTCACCATAACTGTTTCATTCTTCGGCATCTGACTCGTTGCAACACCGCCGTAATTCTTTGCGGCAACCGTGGTAACCGCAACGTTATCAATTGTTGCGGTATAACCAGGAATCGCTGGAATGTTTTGAACAGCATAGCCGCCTTGCGGAACGGCAACACTAGCGTTGGTCACCTCATCCGTTGCCACATCCCAAGTAATGATTTGTGTTTGCGTTTCTGGTGCCTGACCAGGATAGCTGGCGTCATTCACCACGTAGTTAATCGTCCGGGTCGTCGTTACCGCCGTGTAATCAATGACATGGCTCAAATGAATTTTCACCATTTGATTATCATCATAGGTAAACTGATACGTCCCGCTAGCAGCCTGACCCTTAGCGAGTTTGTAGCCAGCTGGAATATTATCTGTGTTCCAAGTAGCTGTGCCAGAAGTTTTACCGTTGATAGTTGTTGGGTTACCAACGACCGCACCACCCTTAGCATCATCGACATATTCAACCGTCACCGTTTGAGCATTTGGTGTGTAGGTGACCGTAACAGTTTCATTCTTCGGCATCTGACTGGTTGCGACACCGCCGTAGTTCTTGGCGGCAACCGCAGTCGCAGTACCCGCAACGTTATCAATTGTTGCGGTATAACCAGGAATCGTTGGAATGGTTTGAGCAGCATAGCCGCCTTGTGGAACGGCGACACTAGCGTTAGTCACCTCATCCGTTGCTACATCCCAAGTAATGGTTTGCGTTTGCGTTTCTGGAGCCTGACCAGGATAGCTGGCGTCATTCACCACGTAGTTAATCGTACGGGTCGTCGTTGCCGTCGTGTAATCAATGACGTGGCTCAAATGAATCTGAACCATTTGATTTTTATCGTTGTTAAATTGATATGTGCCAGTAGCTGCTTGACCTTTGGCGAGTTTGTAGCCTGCTGGAAGATTGTCGGTGTTCCAATCGACTGTACCAGACGTCTGACCGCTGACCGTTTCTGGCGTACCAACTACTGCGCCGTTGTTACTATCATCTACATATTCAACGATCACTTTTTGTGCATTTGCATGATAGGTAATCTCGGTAGCGTCACCGCCTGGAATGTCACTAGCGTCCATACCGTTATAAGTCACTTGATCGACTTTATCTTGGTTTGGTGTATAGCCGTTGATTGTCGGCACAGTTTGTTCACTATAGATTCCCGTTGGGGTAGCGAAACTTGTGCCAGTGGCTTCATCAGTGGTGATCTTCCAAGTAATGGTCTGTGTCTGAGTTTCTGGCACTTGACCAGTGTAGTTCGGATCATCAACCGTATAGGTAATCGTCCGGGCGGTCTCTTTCTTACCGTAATCAATAACGTGATTCAAGTGAATCTTAACTGTTTGATTATCGGTGTTCTTAAATTGATACGTGCCTGAAGCAGCTTGACCTTGGGCTAACTGGTAACCAGCCGGCAAATTGTCGGTGTTCCAGTCAGCTGTGCCAGAAGTCTTTCCAGTAATCATCGTTGGCATGCCAACGACTGCACCATTGTTGCCATCATCGACATATTCAACAGTTGCTTGCTGCTTGTCAGCATGGTAAGTGACCGTGACGGAATCATCATCTGGAATACCACTAGCAGCCATACCGTTGAAAACCTCTTGATCAACCTGAGTTTTATCAGGTGTATATCCTTTGATTTTCGGAGCAGTTTGCTCACTATAGATCCCTGTTGGAGTAGCAAAACTTGTCCCAGTGGCTTCATCACTCGTAATCTTCCAAGTAATCTTCTGCGTCTGAGTCTCTGGCACTTGATTGGTGTAGTTTAGATCATCAACAACATACGTAATTGTCCGCGTCGTTGTCTTGGTTGAGTGATCAAGAATATGGGTCACATGAATCAGTACCGGTTGATTATTATCAGCCGCAAAGGTATAGATCCCACTGGTTGCTTGACCAGCGACCAACTGATATCCAGCTGGGATAGTTGGCATCGTCCAATTGGCTGTAGCACCTGGCGCGCCTGAGATATTCTTTGGGGTGCCAACAACCGCGCCACCGTTATTATCATCAACTAATTTGACCTGCGCACTGGTTTCACCCACCAATTCATACTGAACGAAATCGCCATCATAGTAATATTGAGCGACTTGATCAAATGCAGCTTTGCCATCACCTGACCCATCAATAATAGTTGGCGTAGCTTTACCTGATGCATCAGTGACAAGCTTATAGCCTGTTGGAATCAAGGCTTGATCATCACCCGAAAAGTCAGCAAGTTTAGTCGGGTAATCATTCTCGTTAAAAGTATCTTTATTATCGTTAAGGGTCTTGTTCAAATCATCAAGATCAATATACTTGTCAGCACCGGTACTGTCGGTGTAATGATACCGCGCCTTAATCGTTGAAGTCCCTGTAATCGCAATCGAAGCATCGCCCTTAGGATTAACACTGGCTTTGGCACCATTGCCGTAGAAAATAGTTTGTAAAGTGGCCGTTTTACCCGCTTGCTGATTGAAGTTATCGGTTGTCCCGGTAATCGCAATTCTACCCGTTGAAGTATTCGCTTTAATATCGCTCATTTGAATCAAAATTGACCGAATTGAAGACCAATCAGTTACTTGATCAGCTGGAACATATCCGGTTGTATCAGGAGTCGTTGCCGTTGTCACCGCTTGTGGCTGAGTTGAATACAAGACTGTTGGATTAATTGCAGTACCAGTACCATCACCATTCACCGTTGTGTAATTTGTTGGTACAACGACTGGCCCAGTCATCTTAAATGTATAATTCTTTGAATCGCTTGCCGTTGGTAAATTAATGGCAACGCTGGCTTTGCTATCCTTCGCATCCTCATCTAGCGAAGTATAAACAACATTATCGTAAAAGGTTAGGGCCGTATCTCCTTGATCATCACTAGTTCCGTTGAGAACCGGATCAGTATCGGTATTACCTTTGGCAAACGTTGTGTTGAAAAACGAACTTGCAGTGACAATGTCCCAATCTCCGGAACCGCCCTGCATCAAAAGCGCATTAGGGTTCCCTTCAGTATATGAAGTATCAACAACTTTAGTCGTATTTCCAAGTTTAGATGTTGGTGACACAATATACATCAGGTAAGGATATTTACCGGGCAGTGCATCCGCGTTGTTTGTTAAATTAACTTTAGCATTCTGTCCAGGATCACCTATATTTGTATTAATGGTCACACCAGTACCTGAGTAATCAACTTTTGCAACGGTACGACCATCATCGGCTTTAAAGGTACTGATTTTAGCTTGTGGCCAACCGGTGATACTTTTAATTGTTGTTGCTGTTGGGATAACAAAGTAATAGGTTGGTTCAAAAATTTTAGTTGAACTTTGTCCGTAATTTCCACCTTGCGCTCTTAAGTCGTTGCTATCGCCAGTGTAACCTGGCATCGTACTTTTTTGGTCCTTATACCCCATTCCTAGCGCAACCGCTTCAACGACGGTTTGCTTTATCGACGCAGACTTGGAAACCGTCGTTCCTGGATCTGTTGGGTCAGCATACGATACCGTGATTGTTGACGTGAGCTGATCGCCAGTTTGAACTGGGTCCCCATTATCATAAGTATGAGATAGTGCCCCATTAACAAACAGGCTTGTAGAATTAGCTCCACTGGCTTTAAAGTTAGCTCCTGGTGCCAGAGTATTCGGTGTTAAAACAATGGTTCTGATTGACGAAGCAGATGATGGTGTAATCTTTCCACCCGCATTTACCGTACCAGTTTCAGTTGACCCATCCGCCAAAGTTAAGGTGTATGCATAGCTTGTAGTACCTGGCATGTAAAGACTTGGTGTTATTCCCGAATCAGGCACTTGAACACTCGTTGCGTCAAGACCATCAGGAATTGTAATTTTAATTTGAGCACCCGTTGTATCACTAGGCGAATCATATGTCAGACCATATGCCGAAAGATACGCTGGATCATCAGTGGGATCATCATCAAGTAGCAGAGAAGTATTTGAAGCCTTAGCATCAGGAGTTGTACTGTTACCAACCGCAGAGCCACCAGTATTGACTCCCAAAATTTTGACGCTCCAAGGATCACCAGTTGCCTTCAATGTATCGTTATCGGAATTCATCACTTGATTAAAGGTCACTGGGCTAGTCGCAGTGAGCACCGTATCAGTAGCTGGTTGGGTAATATCAAACGAACCAATAAATGTGTATCCCTTACCATCATTTTGACCATTTTGATAGTTTTGATACCCTGTCCCTGCAGGAGCAGTAATAACAAGATCCGTACCAGGCCCATTGGGTTGCGTAATGGTTTGACCATCCGAAAATGCATTACTTGCATTAGTTTCATCAACATCTAACTTGAAACCCGTCGGCACAGGAATAGTAATCGTTGTACCACCATAATTATCTACTTTATTAATCCGAGTTGAAGGGTATCCATTATCTAAAACGCCATTAGGTTCATTAACCTTGATTGAGAACATGTAATTCTTGTCTGGCAAAACTGCCGGCACTTTCTGAACGTTCGGAAATGTTTGAACAACTGGCGATAAGTTAACGGTTGGAGTGATTGTCTGTGTAAAAGTAACGGGCGTTTGGGCAACCGTATTCTCTGACCAAGTAATCGTCTTAGTCACTGTTTTACCAACATCATTCAGGGTTCCTTGACCTAAATAATTATTGTTTAGAGAGAAAGTAATTACTTGAGTAGTTGGAGTGGTAGTCGTGAAAACATCAGTAATCGTACGAGTACCATCAGCATTTTGAGCGACCTTCGTTGTCCCAGCGGCTGCTGCTAGTGGCTGCACAGACTTGTAACCAAAAACGCCGCTGTCGGCCGGAAGATTAATCACATAGGTGTCACCTGCATTAGCAGCAGCTTTAAATGTCACCGTAAATGAATCTTTAGCACCAGAATTATACCCAACTGCCGGTACCGATACCGTCAGCGTTGCATCCGCCGTCTGTCCCGGATCTCCCGCCACTGCATCAATCTCCTGCGCCTGATGAGTCGCGTCATAAACTTGTTCCGCGCTCTTCTTAGTCGCATTCAGCTGTTCCTTAGTTGGATTAACCAATGTCTTGGAACTTGCTGACGGTTGCTTTTCCTACGAACTGGCCGCTGGCGTTGCATCCGCAGTTGGTGTACTTACTGGCTTAGTAGCCGTTGCATCACTTGTCGTTGCAGGTGTGTTTTGTGCAGCAGTATCTGCACTCTTCCCAACGCTCGCGGTAGTTGTATCACTAGGTTTTACATTAGCGCTAGGCTTTACATCAGCATTAGCGCTTTCATTTGCATTATCAGTTGCTTGTTTATTTGAACTATCGACAGCGGTCGTATTGCTAGTATCAGCAACCGTTGTACTTGCTTTCAACGGTACTGTACTTGCTGTTTGCGTCGTTGCCGCACTGCCAGCATCCTTAGTCACTGATGCAGCCGGATCCTGCGTTGTCGTCGCTACTTCATCAGCGAAAGCTGTTGTGCTTCCTAACAGTAGACCTGCTCCAAGAGCTAAACTGGCAAGACTCGCATAAACCCAGCGTCTACCAGCCTTGTATGCTCTATAATGTTCTTTTAAATTCGACTTGACCGTCCGAATATGATTATTTTTGCCTACCATATTGATACCCCCTAGGTTTGTGACCTACTCCAAATCATTTAATTAATCTGTCTATTTTAATATCAAAAACAATGTCGAGACTTAAAAAAGCTCCTAGTAAAATATCAACTCGTTAAATTTAATGTTATTTGTCATCATTCTCTTCCTCTTCTCCATCATTGTACGGGTATAACCGTTATAAGTAAAGCACATTAACTAATCTAATCTCTCTATTTTTTTAAATTATTGCAAAAAAATGAGAGACTCATTTCCTTGAAAAATCAAGTAGCCGTTATTAATCAAAAAAAGCGAAAGCACCTTGATCCTAGTCATCACTGACTGAGATTCAAGGCACTTTCGCCTAATACGAACCATGTTTAAATTCTTATCGTTTTACTCATCTTACTCCAAGAAATCCTTCAGTTGCTTTGAACGTGATGGGTGACGAAGCTTGCGTAAGGCTTTAGCTTCGATTTGACGAATCCGTTCACGGGTAACACCGAAGACTTTGCCGACTTCTTCCAAAGTACGAGTCCGGCCGTCATCCAAACCGAAACGAAGACGCAGCACGTTTTCTTCCCGGTCAGTCAGGGTATCCAAGACACTTTCGAGCTGTTCTTTCAACAGTTCGTAAGCAGCATGGTCAGCTGGACTGGTAGCATCGTCATCTTCAATAAAGTCACCCAGATGAGAGTCGTCCTCTTCACCAATTGGGGTTTCCAGAGAAACGGGTTCTTGCGCGATCTTCAAGATCTCACGAACCTTTTCCGTTGGCATATCCATTTCAGCACCAATTTCTTCAGGCGTAGGTTCACGACCTAAGTCTTGCAGTAATTGACGTTGAATCCGTATCAACTTGTTGATGGTTTCAACCATGTGAACTGGGATCCGAATCGTCCGGGCTTGGTCAGCGATGGCACGTGTGATGGCTTGACGAATCCACCAAGTGGCGTAAGTTGAGAACTTAAACCCTTTACGGTAATCAAACTTCTCAACGGCCTTCATGAGACCCATGTTACCTTCTTGAATCAGATCCAAGAACTGCATGCCACGACCGACATAACGCTTAGCGATGGAAACCACCAAACGCAGGTTAGCTTCGGCTAATTCTTGTTTTGCTTCTTCGTCGCCCTGTTCGATCCGTAACGCTAAGGCAACTTCTTCGTCGGCAGTTAACAGTTTAACACGACCGATTTCCTTCAGGTACATCCGCACTGGATCGTTGATCTTCACGCCAGATGGTGCAGAAGTATCCTTTAATTCACTAGCACTGACTTTCTTGGCAGCTTTAACGGCACGTGAATCTGGATCACCGTTTTCGTCAACGACACTGATACCAGCATCTTCGACCTTTTCCAGTAAACCGTCCATCTTTTTGGCACTTAAGCCAAATGGTGAGGCAATTCGATCTGAAAGTTCATCATAGGTGACTTGACCCTTTTTCTTGAAGTCTTTTACCAGGTCCTTAACGGCTTTATCGTAACCTTTTTGATCAAACGCCTTGCTTGTCGTCTTGCTGCTTTTCTTTGTTTCTTTTGCCATTAGAAAGCCCCCTAAGCTTGTTTTTGAGACTGCTTTTGTTGCTGTAGCTTAATATACTCGATCACAAGTTGACGAACGCGGTCGTTATCGCCCAACCGCCGTGCTTCTTGTAATGCCTGTTCTGTTTCGCCAATTTTTTTGGTTAGCGGTGCGACATTCATGATCAACTGAATATAATCATCGATCTCGCCCTCGCTAGTTGATTCATTTAACTGCATGGATTCAATATCGATCACCAGGTTTTGTAAATGATCATCGTGGATAAAATCAACAAACTGTGCTGGCGCGTAACTCTGGTGGGTCTCAAAGTACCCTTGTGCCAGGGTATAGATCAGCTGATAATCATCGTCAACAAAATTAAACTGTGGCATCCCGGTCACCCGCAGCCACACATCGTGGTCGTGGAGCATCCGGTACAGCAACGCCCGTTCAGCTTTTTCCACCGGCGTTCGCTTAACCACTTGCTGTTGTTGCGTCTGTGGCTGGCTTTGACCGGTATTAACTGCTGGTCGTGCTGGCCGTTCAGGCGCCTGCTTGGCTGGTTTCACCATGGCTAATTGCTGGCGCAGGCTACTCTTATCCAGTTGAAAACTATCGGCCAGCTGGGTCAGATAAACGTCTTGCTCAACTGGCGACTTCACTGTTGCGAGGATAGCCAAGATATCATTCAAGTATTGAAGCCTGCCAGTATCCGTATCGACATCGTACTGGGTCTTCAAATACCGCATCTCAAAGGCCACTGGTGTTTCGCGAGCGGATTCCAACGCGCTGGCTAACTTCGCCTCACCGTACTTTTGCCGGTATTCATCGGGATCCATTCCCTCAGGCATCTGAATGACACCTAACGTTAAACTGGAATTATCACGTAAAATGGATAGCGCCCGTTGCGTCGCCTTTTGACCTGGCGTATCACCGTCATAGCAAACGTAAACTTGCTTGGTGATCCGCTGAATGGCGTAGATCTGCTCTTCCGTTAGACTAGTTCCCATGGAGGCCACACCATTATCTACACCCGATTGATGGGCGGACATGACATCCATGAACCCTTCAAACAAGATCAGGTTACCCTGCTTGCGCACGGCTCCCCGCGCCAGATCAAAGTTAAACAGTACCTTACGTTTATTAAACAATTCGGTTTCTGGACTGTTTAAATACTTGGGCTGATCTGGCATTTGTTTCAACATCCGGCCAGAAAAAGCAATCTCCTGGCCTGACTGGTTGCGGATGGGATACATGATGCGATCCACAAACCGATCACGTAGTTCACCATCCTGGTTTTCAATGAACAAACCGGAATGCCGCAAAGTCTGATAATCGATCTTGCGGGTTTCAAAGAACGGCTTCAGCAGTTGTTTGCTGGGGGCATAACCCAGACCGTAATCTGAAATCGTTTGGTCAGTCAACCCGCGCTGATGCAAGTAATCCAACGCTGGCTGGCCCATTTCCGTGTTCATCAAAATATGCGAGTAAAGTTTCGTTGCATCTTGGTGCAGCTTGATCAGCTGATTAGTCGGTGACTGCGGATCACCGTGCTGACCGGCACCGGTTGCTGCGTTGACGATCTGCTCGTCAAGTGAAACGTGCGAAAATTCAGCAACTTTCACCACTGCTTCTTGGAAGCTAAGGTTTTCCAGCTCCATCAGGAACTTAAAGACGTTACCGCCCCGACCGCAACTGAAACAGTGAAAAATTTGCTTGTCTTCAGTGACCGAAAACGAAGGTGTCCGTTCTTCATGAAATGGACACAGCCCAAAGAAATTCTTCCCTTGCTTTTGCAATTGGACATATTGACTAATAAAATCCACGATATCAGTTGCATCGCGGACTTGTTCAATTACCTGTTCGGGTATTCTCGCCAACGGCGCAACCCCCTTCATTTAACAACCAAATCACCTATCAAAACATCGAAAGTAACATGCGGATACATTGTCAAAACAGATTCATATTCATTATTAATTTTTCTTTTTTTGCAATCTACCGCGTACGTAGTTATATCATATCAAGTAAAGGCTATATGTGCAACTAAAACACCTTCATATGTAGTCAATCAAAAAATAACCTTTTGCTTGATTATACGAACGTATGTTTGTATAATGATGATAACTTTAAAAAGGTGGTGTTGAGATTGACCAAATTCATCAATTTAACAGGCGTACTGGGTGCTGAACCCAAAGTGATCAAGCAAGTTCCCACGATGTTGTACATTCCCATCATAACAGTTGACGGGCAAACATTACACTGTCTTGTGGTGCAACACGCGTTAGATTTCCTGTACCGTGCTCGCGCAGGCGCTAAGATTGCCGTTTATGGTCACTATAATCAGCGCCGTCAGTTCGTGATCAATAAGTATTTCATCCAGGCCCAAGTGTCGTGAGTTATTTTGGTTCTCAGCTGAACTTTCACAAATCAAGATTAGAGAATAATTAAAAAACACCTTGACATTTCATTTTCTCAAGTCGATAATGATTCACTATTAGCTGTCACCCAGTGAGATGAAGCTAAACTACATACTAAAGTCTGTCTAACTGACGGACTAACCAAAGGACTGAGAATAATGATTTCACAAAGTGGACCACAACGCTACATATCAGACAATAAGGCTTATGACGAATTACCAGGGTTCATGGCCAAGTTAAAGGTGAGAACAGTCTTATTTCTTCACGGCGAGAAATCATTAGCTGCAGCTCAACCGTATTTGCCAGCATGGCCCGACGACGTTAAGGTCGTTGACGTGCCATTTGGCGGTGAATGTTCATTTGAAGAAATTGACCGAGTGAGTCAGATTGCTGACGACAACAACGTCGACATGGTGATTGGCCTTGGCGGTGGGAAAGTCTTGGATACGTCTAAGAGTGTCACAACCGGTACTCACCGTTACCTAGTTTTGATTCCAACGCTAGCAAGCAACTGTTCGCCATGGTCAGCCATTTCCGTGCATTACAAGGAAAACGGCGAACACATTAACCATAATATTTACTTGGAAACCGCTAATTTAATGCTACTGAACCCCAAGGTTATTTTGAACTCACCAATCGAGTACTTCGTGGCTGGTATTGGTGACACCTTAGCTAAGTTCTACGAATCCGAGTTGATTTTCCAGCAATTACCAGAAGATCAGTACACCGTAGCGCTAACCATTTCTCGTCAAATGGCTAACAACTGCAAAGATGTTCTTCTGAAAAACTCCATCGGTGCCGTGGCTGACATGAAAGCTGGCCGCTTAACACCACGCTGGCGTCAGATTGCTGAAACCATCATCGTGATGGCCGGAACTGTTGGTGGCTGGGGCGACGACTACGGCCGCGCCTCTGGTGCCCACGCCATTCACGATGCCTTGACTATTTTCCCAGCAACTGCCCCACATCTGCATGGCGCTAAAGTTGCCTACGGAATCTTAGTTCTGCTGGCTATTGAAGGCAAAACTGACAACATCAGAGACTTGCTTCCCTTCTACCACGAGCTCGGCCTGCCAACTAACTTGGAAGACTTGAACCTCGGTGGCATCTCCGACAGTGACATCGAAAAGATTGCCACTGCTGCAGCGGATCCAAGCACACAAATGCACTTCGTTCCAACTAAGGAACCAGTTACAGCTGAGGTCGTTAAGGATGCCATCTTGACGGTTGAAGATATTACAGCTTTTGTCGAAGAATAAATGTTTTAAATATAAGTTCTAAATAGAGCAGCACGATAATTTTCTAAGTTAGGAAATTATCGTGCTGCTTTTTATATTATACCGATTGGTGAAAGCCACCCAAAGTAACTTTGGCCAGTTAACAGTGACTTTTTAGATCTTCTAAATTGTTGTTGTAACTTTAGGTGAAGTCATTGTTCTACTTCTACCACGCCTTGATTATATCATGAGACGTGATATTTTTGTATTTTGTACATTTGAATCTGTTAAATTAATCCAAACAGAATTTAGGACATTTTTCGACAATGTCCCACTTGTGTAAAATCCCCATAAACTGTAGGTAAACATAGCCTCACATGATACAATTTTAAATGTTGCCTACCCTACATCGCAACGGTTGGGAGGTGGACACAGTGTTCAGTTTTTTAGTAGCACCCCTTGTGGTTTCAATTATTTCTATTTGGTTTACGGATTGGTTAAATCGTAAACACCACAAGTAAAGCTTTGGGCAACAAACTAACCCACCCGCTTTTAGCGTAAAAAAGAGCCTTAGCAGCCACAACTGCTAAGGCTCTTGGTGTTCACAGTGTTCAGTTTTTACACCACTAATTATATCATCTTTCCCAACCATAGCAAGCAATTATAACTTAATTCGTACCACCTCGCACAGACTTAATTCAATTCGGTTTTCTAATAATGATTACTGTGCCGTCAATCCCCCATCAACCGTGAATTCTGCACCCGTCGAATAACTGGAATCATCTGAGGCCAAGAAAAGCACCATCTTAGAAACTTCTTCAGGTTCAGCAATTCGTTGCAACGGAATCATCTTGGCAAATTGTTTTACCGCCTCATCCGTATCACCCTGATGAATCATCGGTGTTGAGATCACGCCTGGATGAACGGAGTTGACCCGGATATGATAGTGTGCCAGCTCCAGTGCTGCAGCCTTGGTCATCCCGCGAACGGCAAACTTCGTGTCGGTGTAGCCAATGGCACCGCCGACTAAACCATTAATAGAAGAAATGTTCACGATGCTACCAGAACCTGCTTTTTTCATTTCAGCGGCAGCATATTTCATTCCCAAGAACACACTCAACTGATTGATCTTGAAGATTTTCAGATATTCATCCGTGGTGATGTCAAACAGTGATTTGGCATATGTGATACCGGCATTATTAACTAAAACATCCAGTTGGCCAAAATGAGCAATGGTCTCTTTAATCACCGTTTGCCAGTCGGCTTCACTAGCAACGTCTTGCTTAACAAAGATGGCGTTGTCTCCCAATTCAGCCGCTAATTTGGTCCCAGCTGCTTCATTAATATCTGTGATGACCACTTTGGCACCCTCGCTAACGAACAATTTAGCGTGCGAGGCACCCATACCTTGTGAGCCACCCGTAATAATTGCTACTTTTCCGGTTAATTTATTCATAGTGATTATCTTCCTTTTGTAAGCGTTTTCTATTCTGTCAACAATAACTTTCCAGATAACGGTTCCTGCACCTATTTGTTACTAGCCCTTAACGCATTTAGCCAGCGTTTCGCGAATCGAAGCAGGTACGTCATCAGTCTTAATACCTAAGAATGCTTGCGTCTCCGCTGGATCTGAGCATAACTGCTCCTCTTGTAACTGTTCAGACAGCAGGAGGTTAATCCCGTGTTCTTTGCCAGCCTGATCAACTTCAGCTTGAGCGGCTTCCAGTTGTGGCTTCATTTGATCAAATGAAATCACTGGTACTTGCGTTTTACCGGTCTGACCTAAGGCCGCCACAATCATCGTATAGAACTCCTGATAACTGAGATTATAACTATTAATTGCAAAGGTTTGTCGATGTTTACCGTTCTCCAGCGCACCAACGGCAGCTTCGCCAACTTGCTCAACGGTCACAGACGAGGTTGCCCCCTTTAGAGCTGGGTAGACGGACTGATCACGGATCATATCAACAAACATTTTCCATAATGGCATTCTGCCTGGCATGGTACCAAAGATATAAGGCAATCGCAGCGATGTCACCGTCATGCCACCTTCACCTTCCGCAAAGGCTACCTGTTCCTACAACAGTCGGGTATTAACGTATGGCTGGTCTTGATAGGTTGGGTATTTAGCTGCCAGCTTAATCGCAAACTCACTATTATAAGAATCAAATAACACAAAATGACTGACCCCGGCCTGCCGTGCTAATCGTGCAAATCGCTGAGTTGGTAGAACGTTCGCTTCATAATAAAAACTTAAGGCCGGCTTATCCGGAACCGCACGTTCATCTGCACCGGCGGCATACATAAAGCCATCGCAGTCAGCTAATAAGTCAACAATTTGTGAATCACTGAGTTTGTTCATATCACCAAGAGTCAGTTCGACCTCTTCCGGGAGTAAATCAGCTTCCGGCAATGGTGGTAACGCCATTGTTTTGACCTGATAACCGCGTGACAACAGTTCCTTGATGGTGTAATAACCCAAAAAGCCGGTGCCACCTAAAACAAACACTTTCGACATTAGAATCCCTCTTTTCTAGACTGCTTGATAATTAATTCACAACCAGTATAATAGATTCCAATAGCACTTCAGTAACAAAAATCGGTTAAGTGTTCAAATTGCGTGGGGGTGATAGCATGAATCAAAATTTTCCGTATGTAAGTACCAATTATTTATCGGGTCAGTATCAGCCACAAGCACTGACGATTGTTCATCAGTACCTGCAAAACACTCAGCCAGCTCACTTTTCGGATGAAGCTGAGTTACTCGTGATTACTGATGGTCAGATGACTTTGGAACTAAACCGGCAGCCAATCAACCTGTCTGCCGGTGAAATTATCCAGCTCATGCCCTATCAAATGCAGCAGTTAAAGCTATCTGATAATCAATCGGTGGCGCTTTTTCGAATTCGTTTGTCTCTGGGACTACTCTTACTTTCTTCAACGGACGAAGCGCAGTATTCAAAAGCCCTTAAAACTACTGACCGATTCTACCCAATCGTGCGGGTCAACACGACTGAACAGACTTTTTTAACTCAGTTTTGCCAAGAAGTTATTCGTCAAAAACAATTACCGTTAGGCGGATCGTCAAGTCTGAACTTATCTTTAGTTTCTTACGTGATGTATTTGTTTCAAACGGGAACCAAAGTCCCGCTCCCAAAGCAAAATATGGAGCCCGCTTGGCAGTGGTTAAAATACCTGCAGTTTCATCATCAATCAGCAGTCTCTCTCACAGAGGTCGCAAAAGTCTTTAGTGAAGATGAATGTACCATTCAAAAGGGGCTGCTGAGAATTACGGGGTTTTCATTTGATCAATTACTCAATCAAGTCAGAATCAGAAATGCAACAGCTTTACTAGAGTTTTCGGCGCTCACCATTCGCCAGATTGCAAACATTTGCGGGTATCATTCAGTTGGCACTTTCTACTATCAATTTAAAGAAACGCATCATCTCTTACCGGTAGAATACCGCATGCAACTCAGCACGCATCAGCAACTTGTAGGTCTCAGTGACGGCTGGGTGATCGGCGTTTATCTGCTGGAACACTGTTATGAACCCTTGACCGTTGAACAAGTGGCTCAAACATTGAATTTTTCAGTTGATACGATTACCAACCGCTTAAAAGCGCACTTTGGCTTAACGTTTAAACCCCTTCTCAACCTCTTCCGCTGTGAATTAGCTCGACCGCTCGTCTTAGCCTCAAAGCTGACTTTTGCTCAAATCGCCATTAAAGCTGGCTACCACGATACTGTAAGTTTTGTACGAAACTACCGAAAAGTGTGGCAGGTAACGCCTAACGTTGATCGTGGGAGCGGGGCAAAACATTAATATAGGAAATTAATTAAACTGTTAAATTCATTAGGACATTATTTCAGACGTTTTCTAACTTTGTCCCAGTTTTGCAAAGTCTCTGTAAACTGTAGGTAAACGGGACTTCACATGATACAATTTTAAATGTTGCCTAACCCACACCGCAGCGGTTGGGAGGTGGTTCCGTTGTTTAGCGTACTAGTAGCACCCCTTGTGGTTTCATTAGTTTCAATTTGGTTTACGGACTGGTTAGACCGTAGACACCACAAGTAAACTCCAGACAACACTCTAACCCACCCGCTTTTAGCGCAAAAAAGAGCCTTAGCAGACACCACTGCTAAGGCTCTTGGTGTTCCGTTGTTTAGCTTTTACAATTCCTATTATAGCATCTTTCCCGGCCATAGCAAGCATCTCCGACTAACCCGAACCATTCACGGACAATACTAGAACTAGCACTCTTCAATTCACAGGTAACGTACTTCACTTCTAACTAAAAGCTTCCTATTATATTTGATAATCACCCACCAACCCAGAACGTTCAACGGCCGTACCACCAAGTGTTAATGATGGCACTAAAAAAGAGCCCCAGCAGCCACCACCGCTGAGACTCTCTCATTCCTATAAGATCACACCTATTGCTTTTCCTTCACTGAATGCTTAAAGTACCGTGCTTCAGCTTCTTTTCGCAACTTCACTGCTTCATTGAAGTCGTAAGTTGCATGATTCAATACATATCTGCCATGGAACATCAGCCGGGCAACGAAACAATGCGATTGTTTGTCGTAAGAAACACCGATGACGCCGGTGCGGTTACGCTTCCCCTTATATAAGCTGGAGTAGCCGATGCCGTCTTCGTTCTTTAACGAATTTCCCTGATTCGCGATGAACGAAGGATTGCACTTGGCTGCTTTACTGGACTTTTCCCGGCGTAAACAGCCACAGCTACGTGTTATCCCGTGTCGCAGTGCATAGCCGTCTGCTTCCACGTAATTGCCACAATCGCAAAGGCACTTCCAGCGAGCGTTACCATTATTTGTCTTACTTTTAGCTCTACCAAGTACCAATAAGCGACCAAACTTTTGATTCGTGATGTCAATTAGTCTGCTCATACTTCATCATGTCCCCTCATGATTAGATTTACATCCTCAAAATCTGATACCTACATATCCTCAGTTGCGCGTTGCCGCAACCTTGCTTAGCGACTGAATATATTGGTCAAACGGCACTTGTTCTTTAACCCAAGGAGCGTCCGGATTCTGGTCCGTCAGCTTGAGGTGATCCACTAGCGCCTGAACGTTTGACCAAATATCAGCGTTGTGCTGTACCAGTAACCAGAAAGCCTGATCCACCCGAGAACGCTCAATATCAGGCACTTGCTTGATCAAAGTATAATATCGCACACAAGCTTTGGCGAATTCGTCGCTGTAGATCTTCGGGTCGATCATCCGCAAAGTTTCGAAATACTGACTCAGCATGGTGATCTGCTCAACGGAAACGGTCGACGGCATCGGTGCCATCACTTCGGACCGGATATCACGGCTCATAAACTGCGCGTAGGCAATCTCGTTAACTTCAATGTCCGATCGCGACAGACTGTTAACCAGTCGGCTGTAAAATTCATCCGAGTACTTCCCGGAAACTTGCCAGTGCACGCGATACTGCTTCAGGAAACTGCGCTTGAACCAGCGTCCCCGCGCCGTCATGAAGTCGCGGCCCACTTTGTATTCGGTGGTTCGTGTCCGGGTCATGTCTTGTTCCAGCACTAGCCCAGTCAGCACATCCGCGGCAGGATTCTGGTCGGCCATGGTACTAAACGTCTGGATCACGCTGGTCTGGTTCAGCAGACCATCTGGCCCCATGAACATGACGAAGTCACCGGTGGCAGCCGCCACGCCTTGTTCAAAAGCTTCTTCCCACGACAAAACGTTATCAGGATTTTCATAGCGGATATCGATATTTTTGAATAATCTAAACTGATCAACATCTCGTAACCGATACTGACCGTTATCTACCAAGATCACCTCAACGTCACGGAAATCAATCCCCATTTGATTGTTGATCGATGATAGTGGAATCGCTAAATCATCTTCCCGTGCATCGTTGACCGCAATAATAATACTGATTCGTTTTGCCATAGTCTTCTCCTCCTTGTATTTTTACTATGTATGAGAAGACGGCGTCATCGTCGTCTTCCCTATAAGAAAGGCCGCATCATCGCGGGGGACATTGCGACATGCAGCCTCTCTCACTATGAATCCGAGCTAGTAGTCATGGGGGTTAAATTGGAAATGACTAGTAGAGGGACTCATGATTATTATCGTCGCTATCATGACGCTTGCGACGAGTGATGCCGTAAGCCAAGGTAGCTTCCATAATAGTCATGCCGACACCCAGCATTACGAGTGCTGAAGTCGATGTTTCATTGGTCTGTGGCAAAGTACCTTGAGCCGCAGCCTTACCATTACCAGTTGTAACACCATTACCATTGGTAGCATCAACAGCAGTTCCACCTGCGACAGCTTCGTGGATCGTTGAAGCACCGCCGTTACCAGCTTCGCTTGTTGGAACCATGCCGCCTTCAGTATCAGTAGCAGTGGCACCACCAGCTTCGGTAACCAGACCGTTGTCACCACCTGGAGTCGTGGTTACACCAGTGCCACCATCAACACCAGTTGAAGTACCAGTGTCGCCATCAGTACCAGTAGAGGTGCCTGTGCCATTACCATTACCAGTATTGCCGCCTGGAACAGCTGTACCAGTAGTCGTCGTAGTGACGGTGTTGGTACCATCGCTACCACCTGGAGTATTAGTGTTACCGCCACCATTACCACCAGCTGGAGTGGTCGTGGTGTTAGTGGTGTTGTCACCGTCACTGCCACCGTTGTTGATGATATTAGTGTTATCGCCACCGTTACCACCATCGCCTGGAGTGGTCGTGTTCTTACCACCGGCTGGAGTAGTCGTCGTAGTCGTCGTAGTGGTGGTCGTCGTTGAACCATCAGTGTGAGTAACAACCGTCACAATCTTAACCACAGTGGTCGTTGAACCATCTGGATTATTAGTGACTGTCTCTGTCTTAGTAGTGGTTGTAGTATCACCAGTATTGCCGGTGTTACCATTATCGCCACCTGGAGTCGTCGTGTTGTTACCATTACTACCGGCTGGAGTGGTTACAACGTTGATCGTCGTGGTTGAATCTTGACCATTTTCACCTGGAGTAGTGGTCGTAGTCGTGGTAGTTGTCGTTGAACCGTCAGGATTAGTTGTGGTCGTCTTAGTCGTTTCAGTCGTTGAGCCATCACTGTTAGTGGTCGTGGTCTTTTCGGTTGTGGTATTAGTCGTCGTGTTAGTGGTTGACGTCGTAGTTGAACTCGTCGTGCCTTGACCATTATCGCCATCACCATTGACGTTTACAGTATTGGTGTTCGTAATATCTGGAACATCGCTACCGGAACCGTTGTTATCAGAACCGTTATTACCGGAACCGCTGCCATCATTTGGTACAACGATTGAACCAGCATTGCTGCCGTCTGGGTAAGTGAAGTAGTAAGTGGTCGTGCCGGCTTCTTTATTAACGATTGTCTTTGAAGGATCAATCTGAGGAGTCTGACCATCTTTGCCGTCCTTACCGTCAACACCATTCTTGCCGTCTTTGATGACGTAGTTGGTCCCGTTCAATACGAGTGTCCAGCCATCGACATTGCCGTCAGCATCGTAGTGTGGCTTGATAGTTGGCGTAGCGCCGTCCTTAGGAGCATCCACAGTACCAACAGATACCTTTTCACCAGCATCGTTAGTGTAGTAGAAGTTGTAAGCGACAGTGTTGCCGTCAGCATCTTTGACAGGTTCAACATTAGGAGTCTTGCCATTGACACCATCTTTAGGTGCCTTGACAGTCCCAACAGTGGTTTCCTTGCCATTCTCGTCAGTAACGTAGAATTCGTAAGAAGTGGTTCCATCGTCGTCCTTGACAGCTTTGACTTGAGGCGTTTGACCGTCCTTGCCATCTTTACCTTTATCAACGGTAACTTTTGAACCATCGCTGAAGGTGATGACAGTGTTGCCATCTGCATCAGGGGCATAACTCTCAACTGAGATATCCTTACCGTCTTGACCATCTTTGCCGTCTTGACCATTCTTCACGATGTAATCGTGACCATCTAACGTGAAGGTCCAGCCATCAACAACGCCGTTAGCATCGTAGTGAGGAGCAACCGCTGGGGTCTCGCCATCTTTACCATCTGTACCGTTCTTAGGTGCATCTACTGTACCAAGCAAGACCTTTTCACCCTTGTCGTTGGTGTAGTAGAATTCGTAGCTAACTGTGTTACCGTTAGCATCCTTGACTGGCTGAACAAGTGGAGTTTCACCATCTTTACCGTCCTTAGGAGCAGTGACATTGCCGACAGTCTTAGTTGAGCCATCTGGGTTAGTGACGTAGAACTCGTAGTGAGTGACGCCATCTTGCCCAACGACTGCTTTGACATCAGGCGTTTGACCGTCTTTGCCGTCCTTGCCATCTTTACCATCAGCACCCTTGTCGATCGTAACTTTGTTGCCATCGCTGAATTCAACAACTGTATTGCCATCTGGGTCCTTAGTTGTGCTCGTAACGGTAATGTCCTTAGGTCCATCCACTGTACCCATGTTCTTTTCAGAACCATCTGGGTTGGTGATGTAGAACTCGTATGACTTCGAACCATCAGAGTTGGTGATTTCCTTAACCTGTGGTGTTTGACCATCCTTAGGTGCAGGAACTTTACCAAGATCCTTGGTAGAACCATCAGGGTTAGTGATATAGAAGTCGTATGAAGTTGAGCCATCTGGGTTCGTAACAGTCTTAACTTGTGGAGTCAGACCATCCTTACCGTCTTTACCGTTAGTGACGATGTAATCTTTGCCGCCAATAGTGAAGGTGTAACCGTCAACCTTGCCATCAGTACCAGTATGTGGTTTAACTGATGGAGTCTCACCATCCTTAGGTGCAGGCACATTACCAACAGTCTTTTCGGAGCCATCTGGATTAGTGGTGTAGAAGACGTATGACTTCGAGCCATCTTCATTAGTGACTTCCTTGACTTTTGGTGTTTGAGCATCTTGACCATCTTTAGGTGCGTCAACAGTACCAAGGTCAGTTTCTTTGCCATCTTGACCAACGGTGTAGAAGACGTATGAGGTCTTGCCATCTTGGCCGACAACAGCTTTAACTTGAGGAGTCTCACCTGCTTCGCCTTGATCACCTTTGTCGCCTTTATCACCCTTAGCACCTTTATCAACAGTAACAGTTGAGCCATCGCTGAAGGTGATGACAGTGTTGCCATCCTTATCAGTGGTTGAACTCTTGATGGTCAAAGGTTCACCGTTCTTAACGGTGTAGTCGTGACCGTCGATAGTAAATGTGTAACCATCAACGTTGCCATTAGAATCGGTATGTGGCGTTTCACCATCTTTACCATCCTTAGGTGCAGGAACGTTACCCATATCGGTGGTAGAGCCATCAGGGTTCGTAATGTAGAACTCGTACCCAGTGACGTTGCCTTTGGCATCCGTAACAGGTTTAACCTGTGGCGTCTGTCCGTCTTTACCGTCCTTACCATCTACACCATCCTTAGGCGCAGTAACTGTACCTACGACTGTGTCATCGGTACCGTCGCCCTTAGGACCTTTGATGAAGAATACCAATGACTTCGTACCATCAGGATTAGTAACTTCCTTAACGTCTGGTGTTGTACCAGCAGCGCCATCTTTACCTTTATCAACAGTAACTGTCTTACCATCGTTGAAGGTAACGACTGTGTTGCCATCTTTATCAGTGGTGTAACTAGCAACCGAGGCATCTTTACCATCTGTACCATTCAAAACAGTATATGGAACATTGTTTAATGTGAAGGTGTAGCCGTCAACCTTGCCATCAGCACCAGTGTGTGGTGTAACAGTTGGAGTTTCGCCATCTTTACCATTCTTAGGTGCTGGAACCGTGCCAACAATCTGGTCGTCAGTACCGTCACCCTTTGGACCTGGAATGTAGAACTCGTAAGAAGTGATGTTGCCATCGGCATCCTTGATAGGTTTAACTGATGGTGTTTGACCATCCTTACCGTTAGTACCATCCTTAGGAGCAATGATCGTGCCTACGACATTGTCATCGGTACCGTCACCCTTTGGACCTGGAGTGAAGAAGACAAGTGTCTTGTTGCCATCTTTGTCAGTAACTTCCTTAACCTGTGGTGTTTGACCATCTTTACCAGCAGCACCGGCAGGGATTGTGAGCGTCTTACCATCAGAGAAAGTTATCAGTGTGCTGCCATCTGGTTGAAGTGCGTGACTCAAGATTGTTAAATCAGCACCATCCTTACCATTAGTACCATTCGTACCGTTTTTACCAGGGGCACCATTCAAAACAGTGTAGTCAACGCCGTTCAGAGTGTAAGTGAAGCCATCAACCTTGCCATCATCACCAGTGTGTGGTTTAACAGTTGGCGTTTGACCATCCTTACCATTCTTAGGTGCTGGAACCGTGCCAACGATCGTGTCGTCAGTACCGTCTTTCTTTGGTCCTTGAATGTAGAACTCGTATGAAGTGACGTTACCATCGGCATCAGTAACTGGCTTAACTTGCGGAGTTTGACCATTAGTACCATTGATACCATCTTTACCATTCTTAGGTGCTGTAACGGTACCAAGTGATGTGTCGTCTGAGCCATCACCCTTAGGTCCTTTGATGTAGAACTCATACCCAGTGACGTTGCCATCTTTATCAGTTACTTCCTTAACAGAAGGTGTAGCACCATCTTTACCATTAGCTACTTGAATAACTTGTTTATTATCCTCGGCACCTGGCGTAGTACTTGGCGTAGTGATGGTGATCGTAGTGCCGATAACCGTCTTACCGTCAGTATCCAATTCAGGTGTAGTGGTAATCACTGGTGTAACACCGTCTTTACCATCAGTTCCATTCGTGATAGTGCCAACAGTCTTGCCATCTTCAGTGATGGTGTAACCAGTGACCTTACCATCTTCATCCTTGATTTCAGTAAATTCAGGTGTTGTACCATCTTTACCATTAGTGATGGTACCAACTGGCTTGCCGTCAATCGTGATGTTGTAGCTAGTATTGCCATCTTTATCAGTAACTGGTGTCAATACTGGTGAAGAACCTGGATCACCCTTATCACCCTTATCGCCTTTAGCACCATTCAAAACATTGTAATCAACACCGTTGAGAGTGAAGGTGTAACCCGTCTTACCATCGGTACCAGTGTACGGTTTAACCGTTGGTGTAGAACCGTCCTTAGGTGCTGGAACGATACCAGTTGAAACCTTTTCACCTTTATCGTTGGTGTAGTAGAACTCGTAGCTGGTTACCTTACCGTCGTTATCCGTGACTGGTTCAACTTGAGGTGTGTTACCGTCCTTAGGTGCTGGAACTTTGCCAAGGATCTGGTCATCTGAGCCATCCGGCTTATCGCCAGGAACATAGAAGACCAGTGTCTTGTTACCCTTGTCATCGGTAACTTCCTTAACCGTAGGCGTCTTACCGTCTTGACCATCAGCACCTTTATCGATAGTGGCTGTATTGCCATCAGAGAAGGTCACAACCGTGTTACCTTTATCATCTTTCGAAGTGTTAGTAACGGTGATTGACTTCCCGTCTTTAGGTGCATCAACTGTACCAAGGGGCTTAACAGAACCATCTGGGTTTGTAATGTAGAACTCATACTGGGTCTTACCATCGTTAGTAACCGCTTTAACTGAAGGTGTCTGGCCGTCTTTACCATTAGTAGGTGCGTCAACCTTGCCTAAGACAGTGTCATCGGTACCATCATTCTTTGGACCTGGAACGAAGAATTCGTATTGAACCTTGCCAGTATTCGGATCAGTAACTTGCTTAACTTGCGGTGTCTGACCATCCTTACCAGCTGCACCGGCAGGAATTGTAAGCGTCTTGCCATCAGAGAAGGTAACAAGTGTGCTGCCATCTGCTTGTGGAGCTGAACTCAGGATCGTTAAGTCAGCACCGTCTTTGCCATCTTTACCATTGGTACCATTCAAAACAGTGTAATCAACGCCGTTCAGAGTGTAGGTAAAGCCATCAGTCTTGCCATCAGCACCAGTGTGTGGTTTAACCGTTGGGGTTTCGCCATCTTTACCATTAGTACCATTCTTAGGTGCTGGAACCGTACCAACAATCTTGTCGTCAGTGCCGTCGCCCTTAGGACCAGGAATGAAAAATTCATATGATGTGACGTTACCATCGGCATCAGTAACTGGTTTAACTTGTGGCGTTTGACCATCCGTACCATCTTTACCATTCTTAGGTGCTGGAACTGTACCAACGATCTGATCGTCAGTGCCATCACCCTTTGGACCTGGAATGTAGAACTGGTATGAAACAACGTTGCCATCTTTATCAAGAACTGGTTTAACGGTTGGTGTTTGACCATCTTTACCGTTAGTCCCATCTTTACCATTTTCGATGTTGATCTTTTGTGGTGCATCAGTAGAACCTGGTGTGGTAATGGTGATTGTCGTACCGATAATCGTCTTACCATCAGTTGCCAATTCAGGTGTATTGGTAATGACTGGCGTTACACCGTCTTTACCATCAGTACCATTCTTGATGGTGCCGACCGTATTGCCGTCAACAACGATATCGTATCCAGTTACATTACCATCTTTGTCCTTAGTTTCATTAAAGGTAGGTGTTGAACCATCTTTACCATTTTGCAAGGTACCAACCGTTTGATCACCAACTTTAATAGTGTAAGTGCCGGTTGGTTTGCCATTTGCATCAACGTCAGGTGTGATGACTGGTGAATCACCCTTGTCACCTTTATCACCCTTAGGACCTTGGGCACCATTCAAGATAGTACCGGAGTCTTTACCGTCAATAACCAGCGTAGTTCCAATTTGAGTCTTACCATCAGTACCCATCAGTGGCTTAGTGGTTACAGTAGAACCATCTTTACCATTCTTGAGTTCACCGGCTGGGTTGCCGTCGATGGTGATTGCATAGCCAGTAACGTTACCAGCATCGTCCTTTTCAGGAGTCAATACAGGCGATGAACCATCTTTACCATTAGTAACTTGGATGGTTTGTGGCTTGTCCGTAGAACCAGGCGTGGTAATGGTGATTGTGGTGCCAGTAACCTTGCCATCAGCATCCGTTGTCGGAGTCTGAGTAATGACTGGTGTAGCACCATCTTTACCATTGGTAATGGAACCAACCTTGTTGTTATCAACCAAAATGTCGTAGCCAGTGACGTTGCCGTCCTTGTCCTTAACAGGGCTGAATTGCGGTGTTGAACCATCTTTACCATTTTGCAATTGACCAACAGTCTTATCGCCGACCTTGATGGTGTAAGTACCAGTTGGTTTACCGCTGCCATCAACATCTGCTGTGATGACTGGAGAATCACCCTGAGGACCTTGGGCACCTGTATCACCCTTGGCACCATTCAAGATAGTCCCTGAGTCTTTACCATCGATAACCAGCGTAACGCCGACTTGACTCTTCCCATCAGCACTCATTAATGGCTTAGTGGTTACAACAGAACCATCTTTACCATTGGTGAGTGAACCAACAGGCTTGCCGTCAACCGTAATCGTGTAGCCGGTCACCTTGTCACCATCTTTAACTTCGGTGAACTGAGGTGTAGATCCGTCCTTACCATTATTGACAGTTCCAACAGTCTTGTCACCGAGAGTGATGTTGTAGCCAGTAACGTTGCCGTCAGTGTCCTTAACAGGTGTGAAGACTGGTGTAACACCATCGGTACCGTTCAAAATAGTATCTTCATCCATACCGTTGATTACCAGTGTGGTTCCGATTCTATTGTTGTCTTTATCATAAGCTGGCTTGGTAGTAACCATCGGAGTGGCACCATCTTTACCGTTTGTGACTTCGCCGACCTTGGTATTATTCAGCATAATGTCGTAGCCGTTATCAGTCTTAACAAAGTCTGGCGTAGCACCGTCTTGACCATTAACAACATTGACAGAATTGCCATCACCATCAGTAATCGTGTAACCAGTAGTCTTACCATCTTTACCAACCGTTGGCGTGATAGTTGCTGACTTACCAGCTTCACCTTGTGGTCCTTGAGCACCGTTCAAAATGGTACCAGAGTCTTTACCGTCAATAACCAGCGTAGTTCCAATTGGAGTCTTACCATCGGTACCCATTAATGGCTTAGTAGTGACAACTGAACCATTCTTCAGTGAGCCAACAGGATTACCATCAACTGTAATAGTGTAACCAGTGACATTACCTTGGTCATCTTTAGTTTCAGTGAATTGAGGTGTTGCCCCATCTTTACCATTTTGCAAGGTGCCAACAGTCTTGTCACCAACTTTAATGGTGTAAGTGCCAGTTAGTTTACCATTATCATCAACATCTGGTGTGATGACTGGTGAATCACCCTTGTCACCTTTAGCACCGTTAAAGATCGTACCGGAATCCTGACCATTGATAACCAGTGTGGTTCCGATTTGCTTACCATTTTCATCAGTAGCTGGCTTAGTCGTAACCGTTGGTGTCTTACCGTCTACACCATTGGTAAGTGTGCCAACTTTAGCACCATTAATCATGATATCGTAGCCAGTATCAGTCTTACTCAACGTTGGTGTTGCACCGTTAGAAATCGTAACAGTCTGTGTATCTTTTCCTGGCGTGGTAATCGTCAGCGTGTTGCTAGTAACGTTACCTGCATCATCCTTATTAGGCGTTACAGTAACGACTGGCGTAGCACCATCTTCACCATTCTTGATAGTAGCAACATCCTTGCCACCAACTGAGATAGTAAAGCTCTTACCGTCTTGAGATGGTTTAATCTCTGGTGTAGCACCGTCATAGATGTAGGAAATGGTATCCGGATCGCCATTTGCATGGGTAACCGTAACTTTAACACCGCTTACACCTGGCTTATCAGTATCGGTTACCCGTTCGCTGGTAATCGTGTCACCAGTATTTGGAACTGGCAATGTGCTGACATCAGTATCATCAGTACCATCGCCCTTTGGACCTGGAACGTAGAAGACCAAAGTTGGTTTCCCGTCTTTATCCGTACCAGGCTTAACTGAAAGAGGCGTGCCGTTCTTGCCATCAGTACCGTTCTTGACGGTGAATGAACCGGCTGGTTGACCATTAACAGTCATGTTGTACGTGGTTGTGCCGTCGCCGTTATCAACACCCTTTGGATCAACGACTGGTGTAGCACCATCTTTACCATTCCAAATCGTTTGGGTAGTATCAGGAGTACCATCACCATGTTTGATGGTCAACAATGTACCACCGTTTGGATGGTCAGCATCGGCATCAACTGGTGTTGCTGTGATTGTGTCACCGTCCTTAGGTGCTGGAATTTCGCTAATAACTTTATCGTCAGTACCATCGCCCTTTGGACCTGGAACGAAGTAAACTAACGTCTTGTTACCATTAATATCTTGTCCATACTTCACTTGAGGTGTCTGTCCATTAGTACCATCTTTACCATTCTTAACGGTAAATGAACCAGTTGGTTTGCCATCAACAGTTAACTGATACGTGGTCGTGCCATCACCATTATCTTTACCAGCATCAACGGTTGGTGTAGCACCATCTTTACCATTCCAAATCGTTTGGGTAGTATCAGCAGAACCGTCACCATGTTTAACAGTAATCTGTGTTCCACCATTTGGATGGTCAGCATCGCCATCAACTGAACTTGTGGTGATCGTGTCGCCGTCCTTTGGTGCAGGAATGTCACCTAAGTCTTGTTCAGGTGTGTCGCCGTCAGCTGGAATAAAGAAGGTCAAAATTTTATTACCGTTTTTATCCGTTCCAGGCTTAACACTTGGCGTTTTACCATCCTTACCATTTTCACCATCGTACAGGTAAGTGATGGTTGGGTCGCCCGTAGCGTGGGTAACGGTGATTTTAACGCCACCGACACCTTGAACATTAGTCTCCTTAACCCGGTCTGCGGTGATCGTGTCACCGGCACCTGGCATTGGAACTGTACCAAGGTCGTGTTCAGGAACATCGTTGCCATCAGCATCTTTACCAGCAGGGATATAAAGGATTAAATTGCCGCCCTCTTCTTTGATAGAAGGGTCGCCGTTGGTGTTGCTGCTACCATCCGTACCATTCTTAATAGTGAAGTCTTTCGACGTTGGTGTACCATCTTCAGCATAACTGGTAATGGTAATCTTTTCGCCAGTAACCTTATTGGCATCACTTGGATCATCTTTAATATCCGTCTGCGTAATAGTTGGTGCGTTCAAGACAACGAAGTCTTTGGTGATTTCTTTACCATCCTTGTCAAACGTGCCAGTGCCAACGCTGACGGTCGTACCAATAACTGTCTTACCATCCTTGGACATCTTAGGAGCCGTTGTAATCGTTGGTGTAATTCCATCCTTAGGAATCGGGATCGTCCCAACTGATTGATGATCGCCATTAGGCCCAGTAACGTAGAAACTGTATACTTTCTTGGTAGGGTCATTAGGATTATTAGGATCCTGAATAGTTTCAATTTGTGGTGAAACCCCATCAGAAACAGTGACTTCACCCACTTTAGCTCCCGCTGGAATATCCGTTGCAGTTAGAGCAGCTTCACCCTTTGCAGGTGTGAGTTCATCACCAGTGTAGAAGTAAGTGGTGTGTTGAGCTGGAGTACCCTTAGTAGCATCTCCCGGTGTCGTAACTGTAAATGAATGGATGGCTTCTGGTGTAGGTTCTTCAACCGTACCGATTGAATTATGCTCACCATTAGGTCCAGTCAGATAGAAGCTGTAAACCTTCTTAGTAGGATCTTTAGGATCCGTAATGGTTTCAACTTGCGGTGTTTGACCTGCTGCACCATCTTTAGTCTCCACATCCCCAATAATTGGGTTCTTAGCATTTTGAACATCTTCATAAGTTGCTGGAGAATCAGCAGTAACATCTGACCCATCTGCATGCTTTGTCGGTACATCACCAGTGTAGAAGTAAGTGGTGTGGGTACCCTTATCAGTATCATCGACAGTGACTGAGTGAATGGTTGGTGTAATACCATTCGTACCATTGAAGACAGTAGCAACCGGTTTAGAATCTTTAGTTACCTCGCCTACATAGATGTAGTAACCTGAGTTATTAGGTTGGTCTTTAACTGCACCAGCATCAAATGGTATAACCGAAATCTTAGGTGCCTCGGCAGTTCCACCACCAGTACCTGGCACGCCTTGATCACCTTTAGCACCATTAGGAACAAAGGCATAGGTGACACTACCATCAGGGTTGGTAATCTTAAGACTTGTACCGCCATCAGCAGCTTTGTTGTCTTTCGTAGTGTTATCAGTACCGTCCTTATCAACAGTACCAAGTTGGTAAGTGCCGTCTTTGTCAACCGTAGTTGGTTCGATTGTTGGTGCTTTACCATCAACACCGTTCGTAACGACAACACTGCTAATCGTATCGCCATCCGGAATGTCTGTGTTATCAACTTTTCCATCCTTGTTAGTATCAGTAACCTTAGGACCCTTGTAGAAGTAAATCGTGTTGGTCGTGGCACCGGTATTAGCATCTGTACCAGGAACCGTTAATGATTGAATATCACCGGCACTTGGCGCATACGTTACCGTAGTTTCCAAATCTTCAGGGTTGCCTTCAACATCCAAAGGTACGTTTTGGTCATCGACCATTGCGTTATCAGGTGTGTAGCCAGCAACTGTAGGTGATGCAAGTGATGTAAAGATCTTCTTAACATCAGTATCAGCAGTCCCTTTGCCATCTTCGGAAGAACCCGTAACAGCATATGATACAGTCTTCAGAACATTGCCTTGATCATCCTTAATAACCTTTGGTGTCAACGTCAAAGTTTGAACAGCATCAGGAGCAACAGTAACGCTCTTAGTAGTACCGTCTGACTGCACTTCATCCTTCACATAGTGAATCGTCCGTTTAACTGTAACTGGTGTACCATCGACTGTGTTGCCCGCATTCAGACCTGGTTTAGCAGTGTAGATGATCCAAATATCTTGACCATCCGTACTGTACTGAGTATCTGAACCAGATTTATCAGGCATCGTATCGTACAAACCACCATTAGGATCAGCAGTTGCGTAGTAGTACAACGTGCTGGTATCTAATGTACCATTGGCATCGTCAAGCTTCGTCGTACCATCAACTGCCTTACCGGGTGTTGTAGCTGGAATGGTGAGCTGACTAGTGTAATTATCACCGGCATCGCCAGAAATCGTTACAGATGGTAGGACTTCAGTTCCACCCACTTGCTGGTAAACATAATGCACGGTAGCGGTTTCTTTTTCTGGTGCATACGTAACCGCACGATCAATCTCAATCTGTGAGTTATCCGCGTCCTTAGCAATCTTCAGCGGAACATCAACGTTAGCTGCCTTCTGATCATCCGTCAACTCAGCGCCGGTTGCGGTGTTCGCAAATGATTCAGTGTAGCCAGGTTGCTTTTGCAGTTCATTCGTGGTGAGCTTTGCGACGTTGATCGTATCAGTCCCATCAGAAACGTTACCGTCAGTACCAACCTTTGCAGCACCATTAGCGTTCGTCGTCCATGGACTATAAGTGATGGTTGGATCTGTCTTGCCCTCTGTAAAGGAAACCGTAACCGTCCGATAAAGGTCGTAATCCTTCAATTCTTCCTTAGTCGTACCGTCGCCAACTGGATCGCCGTAAGTGACGTATTCAGTCACTGCCTTAGTCAACGCGTTGCGACTAGTTTGATCCGTATCGCCAGGATTGTCTGGCGTAAACGTCGTGTTGGCCTTGCGCAGATAAGTGTAGAATTCTGCAGGTGTCGTAGCGTCATATTTTTGACCAGTAAAATCAGCTTTTTGTACGGCAACGTAGCCGTCGTGGGCGTAATCATACAATTGGGCGCCATCAGTTGAAATCTGAGCACCAGTAACACCGTCCAACGGCACTGCAGCAACCTGATTACCATCGTTAGGTGCAAAACCTGTAGTCTTCTTGGTGTTGGAAACATCAATATAGTGAATTTCAGCACCGGCTGACTTAGTCGCACTCAACGTGATGGTTACTGTTTGATTTGCTTTGCTTGCGATGTCTTTAACGTCAACGCTACCATCAACAGTAACGTCACTGGCACCAACAGTAGCATCAACTGGCGTTGCGCCGGCCTTTGAAGCACTTAAGGTAGCACCGTTATTCGCAGTTGCCTGGTGGTTTTCTGGAATTGCAAATGTACCTGAATCACCGTAACCAGCGGCAAGTAGTTTCGCAGCATCAGTATCGTTGTCTGGATTGGTATCAGACATATCAGTAACGTAGGTCTTAGCGTTATCTTCGCTGGCAAATGCTAACCACGTGCTGCTTGGCGTAATGCCTGTGACCTTACCACTAGCATCTGTCGTAGCCTTGTTCGTTGTTTGCTTTACCCAGTAAAGGGTTTGGTTATCCAATTTAAGCCCAGTTGAACCATCACCTGTAAAGGTAAATGAACGTGTAGACTGGTGTTCTGCATCGCTAGGATCAGTAGTATCAAATGCAGTCTTCTTAACCAGGTATACATAACCATTAGCACTCTTATGATCAAGCTGATCCTGTGTGAACTTGCCACTTGGCAGGTTTTCCTGAACAACAAAGTAGTCAGGATACTTCGCTAAAACAGTAGGTTCATCTGTATAGGTGATTGGATCGTCAACGTTACCAATTGGCACTGGATCAGTTGTTAATACATTTGTTTTACCTGTTGATGAATCTTTTTTAATATCATCTGGAGTAAATCCTGATGTTTTACCAGAATCAGTCACATCAACATAACTGACTTCACCAGCATTCAACGTTGGGTCATTCAGCTGGAAAGTAACATCAACTGTATCAGTTGCTTTATCCAACTTATAGTTAATCTTGGCAGTAACTACACCAGTTGCCGCACCTGAACTATCCTTTGCAATGTCAATTGATGCCGGCTGACCACCCACACCTTCGTCATAGACTGAAGGTGTGATTAGTTTATTAGGATCAGCAGCTTCTGGATTACCAGCAGACGGGAAACCAATTATCGGCTGCTTATTCGGATTTGCCCAAGTGTATGTGGTCTTCGCAGCATTGATTGTCTTAGTAATCGTCTTTGTTGCATCATCTGGGTCTGGAACGGTGTACGAGTATGATTGCCCACTCAAAAGAGCGTTCAAAGCTTGTGAAACGTCAATACTGGGAATATCAGCTGTTTCTGCTGTTAACGTCTTATCATAAGGTGCTTGAGAAGTATACGTTACATTTCCCGTACCCTCTTGTGAGTACACCGTTTGATTATTCTGATTAACGATTGATACTTGCACATTAGCTGAAGTTGTATTTTGAGCCAACAAACTATTCCAAGTGACTTGGTGACCGGTAATTCCCGTAGTGGAATCATCAGTAAAACCAACTGTCTTCCCGTTTGTTTTAGCGTCAGCAAGCATATTCAACAGCATATCACGTTGAGCATCAGTAAAGTGATACGTATAAACTGATTCCCTACCAGTATTATTACCATATAGCGGTGCGGTCGTTGCACTTACTTGCCCCGTCATTGTTGCTGTTGACTTATCAGCGTCAGTTAGCGGCTTATTGGGATCACTTATGGCAACATAGAAGTGTTCATTGGGTTTAGGCAAAGCGACCCAAACCTCTGTATCGGGATATGCTTGGTTATCTGTACCGAATCTAACCGAGGATGTCAAGAATAATCCGAAGGCATTGCCGTTGTCACCGTCTGGAAAGTCACCACCTATATTTTCCATATCAATATGGTTATACACTAGAGGATCACTCGAAATAGAGATTCTGTTACCCAAACCATCCTTACCATTCGAAATGAAGGACGATTGCCCGGTAATTGTCATTGGAGCGGTGGTATTACTGCCAGTCCCTGACCAGCCGGCAAATTGTTTGATTGCAGCAACTTGGCTTTGTGTTAACTCATAGTCGTTAGCCAGATTAATAGTCAACGTATTAGTTGCTTGATCATAGGTAACAGATCCTTTAGCAGGAGTGTCTACCTTAGTTGGGTCAGTCTTATCATAAACCGCCTGTGGTATCCCAAATTGGTTATCCAGATTAAACTCTGAAGTATCCGTCGAACCTGATTCAGCTGGATCTAAAGCCGTAATCTCTTGGGCTTTACCGGTTTTAGCAAACTCAGCAGCTGCAGCAGTCTTAACCGCATCAATAAGTTGCGTGTCTGTACTGCCTAAGTCAGTCTTTTGGATATCCGCACTCTTGGCTGAAGCATCCGTCTTGGTATCCGTTGCGGATTGCTGTGCGCTTGCGTCAGCAGTCTTGCTACTGTCGGTAGTAGGTGTCTGCATTGCGTCCGTCTTAGCGGCGGTTTGAGTAGCCGCCTTAGTATCAGTAGCTGCTGGTGCGGCAGTCTTTGAACTGTCTGCGGTAGCTGCCTTAGTCGTTGTCTGCGTTGCAGCCTTACTATCAGTAGTAGGAGTTGCGGCACCTTGAGTAGTTGTTGCTTGAGCTGTACTGTCAGCTGAAGCACTCTTTACGGCTGTTCCCTGTTGAGTCTGGGCTGCAGCAGCTGGAGTACTGGTCGCAGTACTTGTATTGTGTAACGTGACCTGCTTAGGCGCGGTCACTGATTGATCGATGGTAGCGACATTGCTGTCACTACCATCGGTTGCTGTTGTATCCGCTTTAACTTCTTGCGGTAAAGCAAACGCTGAGATTCCAAATGTCAGCGTTGCCATCCCAGCAACTAGCCAACGTGTTCCCGCCTTATAGAGCTTATAACGTACTTTTCGCTCGGCAGTATCACGTTGGAGCTTATTCCGATTGAACTTATACTTTTCCAATGAAATTTCCCCCCTCGTAAATTTTACGGTGTACCGTTTAGGGTACACCCGAAAAAAGTATAAAATCTGAACTGAGGCAGTTGTCTCAGTTCATTTTTTATTAGGAGGATTTTTATGATTTATGGCTATGCACGTGTCAGCAGTAAAGATCAAAATCTTGCTCGACAAATCCAAACATTATCTGAGTTAGGCGTGGATAAGATATTCGAAGAAAAGGCCTCGGGTGCCACCTTATCCCGGCCAATCTTAAAACAGCTTCTAGCTCTACTGGAACCCGAAGACGTGGTGAAAGTCATCAGTCTGGATCGACTGGGTCGCAATGTGAATGACGTGACCAATGTGATCATTGAAGTCCGGAGTAAAGGCGCGCACATCGACTTTTTGGATATGCCTTCATATAAAGAAGTTCATGATGAAAACACCCGTAACTTACTGAGTTCCATCACCATCGAACTGCAAAAATACCTGGCAGCTGAAGAGCGTAAAAAAATCCTGGAACGGCAGCGTCAGGGTATCGCTTTAGCCAAGCTACGGGGTGTCTATCAAGGGCGTCCCATTCTTTATGGGCCAAATGTCTCTAATTTAGATAGAAGGAAGCAATACTTTGAAATTAAACGACTATTGAAATCAGGGACACCAGTACGGAAAATTCAGCAACTCACTGGGCGAAGTTTGACCCTAATTCAGCGGATCAAAAATGAGCTTTCAATTCAATTTAAAGTATAAAATATTTATAAATGTCGTATATGACATTAACTTTTTCAAACATTTAATTTGCTTAATGATAGGATAAATTATTAAATTATTCACGGCATTTAATAATTATTCACGGTAAAAAATGTGATTTTACTAATACGGGGTTGTACTTTTATGTATCGGATGATATATTTTGCGTGAGTTTAGCGAACTAGAATCTCAGCTTGGAGGAGGAAGAAAGCGCTAAGAAAAATACTAGTTTACTGAACGTTTTGCAAAGAAGTTTTTGTATGTTTAAGGGTGTACCCTAAAAAATTATGCTCATGACCCACCTTTAATCAAATCTTAATAAATATACACTTGAAAAAAAGTTTGTCATTTTTTTTGATTTTTTTAAAAAAATTGGAAGAGACTCTGGGGTTTCCGACTTATACAGTTAAACTGCATTTAACCAGCTGCTTGGATATGTTGAGTACCAAACAGCAATCAGCATTGACTTTTCGAACCGATAAGGAATAACCGTTTAGAATTCCGTTTCGGGTAACTGCCCGTACCGGTAATGGTTAAGATCATCATCGACTTCATCGGTGCACTCCATGAAGCCAACCTTGCCTAAGATGAGTCCCCGTTTATATTTCTCAATCTTAATCATGAGTTTTTTGAGCGTTTCTTCCGAATGATGCTCACCTAAGTCCGCCATATCAAACGTAGGACAGATTAATGCTGTCTGTTGCTTGATGAAGCCAGCGATGGCCTTGCAGAGTTCTTGGCGGAACTCGACTGAACGTCTCGACATCGGCCACTGCAAAACCAGGTGATGGTCAACGATCACGCGGCTGCAATTATCTGGAAAGTCCCAGATATCGCGTTTGTATTGCCAGCGAAACCAGGACCGGTTAGTGGCGACGACTGGCCCCGCTGGCATGAGCCAAAAATCACGGCAGACGTACGGCACCCCCCTTTTCATTTTCAGCGCCTTAGCCATTGTGTGACGAATATCGTTGTAATAATCCATGGGAAAGTGCTTCCGTAGACGTTTCAACAGCCGATTAGGTGTCGGCCGGACTTTGAGCAGTCGCTGATCATCATACAAGATGATGCTATTATAGTGACTTTGGGCGTCTGCGCAGTTGATAATGGCCAAAACGTGATCCCAGTCTGGTAGAAACTCGGTATCCTCATTAGCGGGTACCACCTCGTCAAGTTCCAGTTCGTCGGGTATGAGATACCCTTGTTGTTCTACTTGCTGACGACAATTTGGTTCCAAATCCATAAAATAGCTCACTGAATTTTTCTCCTTATGGGGAAGTATTTTTTGTTTCGAGAGCATCATAACTGGAATAGACCAAAATTGAAAGTCAAACGAATCGGCGGCAGCTGGCGGATTGGGCTATTTGGGTGCTGGTCGATTAGATGGGCGGTATGGGATATTTGGCGGTAATTTATAGCTTAGTTGTGATTAGCATTTTGAGCAATGGACTATGTCATAGTTTCCCCTAGTTATATGTGGACGTACTCTGGGTTGATCCGTTAGTTGAGTTTTAAAGGGTATCGATTGATGTTTTGAGGTGTCTGAGGTAGAAAAAATTTTTTGAACTTTTTTTATTTTGGGGGCCTTTTGGGAGACATCGGTGAAGGTACGTAGACTTGACTTGGTTCCATTCTCTGGTAAAAGACTAAATGAATAAATGAATGAACGTTGTCATTAATGACACCTCCCTTCTCCGTAATCAGATGTGCATTACTTTGAAAGTCAGGCGACCTTTGTAGTTCACGGAACTTGGATGGTGGTTACAAGAGTTGTTGGGAATTTGACACAATGTTTCGCTGCATGCTTTGGCGGTGGAATGGCATAACTCGAGGAGTACGATGGATTCAAGACACTGTTTAATATTGAGTTGCGTATTGAAGATATCGAGCTTTCCTTAACTGAAATCTCTGGTACAATGAGTTTGAATAAAGTAAATCATGATCAACACAGAAAAGAGAGCCATGCGACGGCTCTCTTTTTTGGTGCTTTTTAATCTATCCTCAAAGTAGCAAATGGTTCATTTTTCATGAAAATAACGACATATTTAGTTTAGTTAAACAGACTATGATCCCCAGTTGCAGCTAAAATAAGAACTAATTCGTCGTGTTCAATGCGGTAAATAACAATCCACTGATCATATTCTTGCTTAAATTTCAGCTTAGATTTTGATTTATACCTTGCCGGATGAAACTCACGGTACCCGGCCCAGTTACCATGCAATGCGTGGTCATCAATTTGCTTTAAAGCTTCAATATCATGCTCGTCAATTGCACGCAAGCAAAGTGAAACCAGTTCGACTGGATAGTGCTTCTTCTTTAACTTCTTAAATTCGCGTTTGAAGGTGGGCAGTCCTTTAATCTTCATCTAAATTTTCCGTCCACTTTTCAAAATCATCAATATCACCAATAGTTTCGGCCATATGATGTTGATCTTCGTATTTTGCTTGCTGGGCTTCAGGAGAATCCAGAAAGCTGACTAATTTCACTTCGTTATTAGCCGCTTTTACTAAAGATAAACGGACGTACTCAGATACAGTTAAACCCATCTTGGCCAAATTAGCTTTAGCTCGATCATTAATATCTTGGGTCACACGGGTAGAAATAGTTTTACTCTTTTTGACATTTTGCATAATCTAGCCCTCCTTTAAAATGTTTACTATCGTATTACATTTTTATCTTAACAATTAACGATAATTTTAGCAACAAATTAAATGTTCATCGTGTTGATAAGGAGTCAACAAATAGTTTTGTCTAGTTTATATCAGAAATATCACTATCAGAAAACTAAGGCTTGGTAATCAAAATTTTCTTAGCTATGGCATCCGGCTGCTTCCCCCTCACATAATCATCAACCACACTAATCAATCGATTACGACTTGCTAATCTATCCTGATATTCCTTCTTCGATTCTATTTCTTCGTCTAGTCTATTTATCTTAGGGATAGCATCAATGTTTTTCTTGTTTTTTAAAATAATTTCTGGTTTCTCATTTGTATCGAAAATTGCTTCTAACAGTTCCCCTCTTTCAGTCTCATACTTTAAATCGATACTTACCATGTACGAATTCGCTTTATGAGTCCAAGTATACGGCACAACTACCAATTCCTCCTTAGCACTGATAAGCGGTACTGTCAGATATTCGGTACGTACTTCTAGATCTACTTTCTTAGCATTATACTTTTCACGTTTTTTAAATTTGTCAGTTTCTGGACCACAAATATATTCCAACTTAATTAAACAATTGTAAGCATCGTGATTAAAGGTATTAGTAATACCTAACAGTTTGTCAGTTATAAAACGGTCTTCAGTGGTGAAAATTAAGGGGTAATGCCCACTTCTTCGAAAAGTTGGCGTCAGTACACTCATATAGGAATCACCATGCCTAAAATCATTATCCATCCAGGCTTGATAATCGTGGTTGTAAATAATATGCTGGTTCAATTTCAACCACCTTAGGTATCTAAAGCTAAACTTTGGTCTAACACTTACGTCCTTCTTTTCCTCAATTCGTAGCTCCTTGTCCTTCTGCTTTCGCTCATCTTCAGCTTTTTCCTGATCCTGTTTATTTAATTTAAAAAACACTATTAAGATTGATACACCACCAAAAAGCGCTGAACACCAGCCAGATAATTCAATAAAAGAACCAGATTCAGTCATGTACTGAAATGAATACACGAGTATGATACAAATAATAGCAACCACCAATTCGTTCAAAACCCATTCGAAATAACTCTTCTTTTTGTTATTCTTATCTTTCACTTTCCTCACCATTCATTCTCAATTGAACATTTCTTCTTTCGAACATACGTTCTAATTATACCATTTATTATATTCAATCGATCCAATTAAATTCAATCAGTATCATAATACATAATCACTATGTCTAACATAAGAACGTAAAATCATACATACTTATCATTACGCGTCTAATTATACAGTTAACTATCTTTGTCCCTATTTCGCAATTTAGGTATTTCAGGGGAACGTATGTGCTAAAATAGTACTTGCGTTAGTGAAGTAAGTTAAAGCAGATTATATCGAAGGATGCGTCGCACATGGATAACCTCAGTGCTGAAATAGATAATATCGCGAATAACTGGCTAAAATTTATAAAGAATAGCAGCTCGTTTACAATGGCAAGTGAAAATGAATTACGTGTGAACACTCCCTTTTCTGACTCATTTGGTGATCAAATTTTATTAATGATTTTGCTGACTGGTAATCTTTATACAGTTACGGATCAGGGTTACACGTTATGGAATTTACAAACACATGGTGCCAATTTAACCGATAAGAAGTCTCAGCGATTTAAAAATCTGATGGCAATCCTCGGTGGAAATAATGCCGAGCTTACTGACAACGAAGCGATTCAAATAAGCGGTAGCAAAGATGAACTCCCACAAATCATCACCGGCTTAACTCAAACACTGATACAAGTTTCTGCTCTGATTTACTGATATAGATACAATGAAAGGATGTTTTGCCATGAATCAGACGACGGAACAAACCAAGATCACCCAGTGGGGACACTCAAAAGCTGTCCGGATTCCTAGTAGCGTGATTAAGCAACTTGACCTTAAGAATGACGATAAGCTTTCAGTGACTATTGAAAATGGTTCGATTGTGCTCACCCCATTGGAAAAGAAGCTTACCAATATTTACGAGTTGTTTAATGGCTGGGTCGATGATGGCGTTAGGGATAGTGAAGTTGATTGGGGTGAAGCCCGGGGGAATGAATTTAAGTGGTAGAACAAGCGAGTATTTAAGGTAAACCAATAAACGGATGGTGAGAACCTAAGAAAAATCAAGCCAACACCTACATTAAAGATTATACAAACACATTTGTAGTCAACGGGCATTCCTATCCGGTTACTGCCCCCGCGCGGTTTGACTCTGAGATAAACATGTTGATTGACGACTCTGAGTTAGATGATCGTGCAGCGGAAAAGGCCCGTGAGATTTATCGAGAAGAATTTGGCCTACTATCCCCTGAAAGGATCAGAAATTTTCGGAATCGCTTAACTCTGAACCAACAGGATTTCGCACAGTTAATCGGTGTCAGTCCCAACACGATGGCGCTTTACGAAGCGGGTGCGTTTCCTACCACAGCACATAATCGATTGTTAAAGTTGCTGATGCATGATGATCGAAACATCCGCGATTATATTGCTGCTAATGCACAGCAAATACCAAGTCGTATTCAGGAACAAGTTAATAAAGTGCTCCGTTCGGGTGATTAAATTGACTGTATTGACTGCAACTAGTAACATATGAACTAAGGAAAAGACGGTTCGACCGTTTGCTAACTAAGGTACTGCTGAACGTTAGTTATTAAGAAGGCTGGCTGATGTATTTTACATTGGCTGGTCTTTTAATTTACCCATAATTAAAAATCCTGAAAAGTATTTTACTTCGCTGGCCTTTTTGTGCTGAAAAACAAAAATCTTCCAACCCATGTAGGTCAGAAGACTTCACTTTCACGATTATGCATTAATATGTCATTTCTCCCTCATAGCGGCTTTAGCAAGCCGATGTTTCTTACGCTCATTCAGCCAAAGCAAAATAAAGAAGGCCCCACTGCTGAGGGCCCAAGCAAGACCCGATAATACTGCCAGCCAGAGCGGATGGGAAAAGATGGTGATGATCATTAACACAAAAGCAATTGTATCAAATTTACTATTGATTCGATTCCATTTATCATATGGGGCAATCCATACCTTTGCGGTTTTCATTATTCGTCATCAGCTTTCAGAAATTTAGTGGTTGTATTCTTCTATCATTTTACCATTAAAGGCGGTACACATCTCGCTATGCCCAACAGAGAATGACCGTATAACCAACTGATCACTGCAACCTTGGAAAATCCCAGTCTATAAGTCATCATCCGCCCCGCCAAATTTACGGAAAACTTCTGCCATTAAATGCGTTTCTTTGCCACTTCCTTGATATCGTTTATAAGCGACCTGGGCAACTTGCTTATCGTATTCATCCTCAAATTGTTCCATTGAGTACTTCTTAATCAAGTTAGACAGTGTGATGCCGTAGAATTCTGCCATGTAGTGCAGCCATTTCTTTTCGGAATCGCGAACACGAACAGTAATCATTGCCATGAGTGGTCGCCCCTTTCTGTGTTTCATCGTATTACATGCTGGTAGAATTGCATAGGAATGTGGTTTGAGTTGACCTGCAGTAAATTAAAGACTATATTATTGGAAATTGTCGGATCAACCCTCGTCATGCGCGATGGCGTACTCTGCAACTGCTTCAACAAGATCCGACGAAGCCAACACACTGGGGGTAATTGTCGTGGAGAATACGAACGTGAGATTTAGTATTGAACATGCAAATTTAAATATCCAGCCCATCCATCTTTCAGCAACAGAGAAGAAACAAATTATTGACACATCAGCAGCTGAGGTGTTTGGAAATCCAACGGTACAGGAAATACTACGGGAACTTTCTAAGCTTTAATTTTGTCCCAGCCTTTTGATGATTTGACGCACTTAGGCGGCCATGCTAAACTACAACCATTAGTTGCTAACCAGGCTTCGAGAAATCGGAGCAGACTTGGTTGGCCTTTTTTTGTGGAATTACTGATGGGTGTTAGTCCCTTAATATGCAACATTTTGCGGGTTATGTATCAATCACTGTGATAGTAGTATAATCGCCTTTGGAAGACCAGCCTGCATCCGTTCAACCTAAAAGTTAGCCAATTTCGTTGAACTTGGGGCAAATACAACAGCCTTGACGACTGCAATCTAAGGAGCGATTTCATGAAGTTAAGGAATTATGTATTATTAGGTGCTGCTTCCCTTTCATTGGGAACAGTAGCGGTGGTAGCACAGCCAACATCTGCATCGGCTAAAACGGCAATTCCAGCGAGGTTTCGTCATACGTGGGAAGGACATGGATATGGCAACAAATTCATTTTAAAGGTTTACAAATATCACGTTGATTTTGATCAGAAAAGCCAGGGGAAGAATTACTGGCAAAAACGTTACTATAAGAAACTTACGAAAAATCATTACGCAATATTGAAACATAATGAAGAATCTAACACACTTGAATACCACAGTAGTCACATGATATATATGATCTACGATGTACAAAGAGTTCATATGTACCGAGTTAAATAACAGCAAATCTGGTCGATCCATCACCAGAATTCTTAAAGTAAAACAGCACTTCAATTTCCACTTTTGGAAATTGAAGTGCTGTTTGTTTATTACTACAAATAAAGCATCCTATCAGAAACTTCTTTACTTTAATGCGTGAAGTTTTCCCCAAAACATACCAAACAATTTTAGGGCTCTTGATCCAGATTGAGTTCCAGAATCTTAACCCTACCCTCTAAAAGTAACTTAGGTAGTAAGTTTTTCCCCTTATTAGGTATTTTATCTCCATAACTTTCCAATAAGCGACTCACCCTATCAAACTGATCTCTAGCTACTTCGTCAGATGTTTTGTTACCATAAGGCGAATAGTAGAAAATTAATTGTATATTCTCTGAATAGATATTGTAATAATCAAAGATCGCCTGAAAATATGAGTAATCAGCCTGAGATAAAGAATGACCATAAAAAATTAGTTTGTTAATTGACTTGGGTAATATTTGTGGTGTGTCAGTATTACCAGCTAACCTCATTATGCGATAGGTTTTAGTGAACTTGTAATAAGGTTTAGTGGCTTCAATATCATCTGAATCAATTCCAAAGATTGGGGCATTATCAAGCGTACTGTGAATGTTTCGCGGAAATTGTAGGTTATCGGATTGAGGTTTCGTATAGTTAAAATTAAGTAGGTTAAAGGGCTGATCAGACAACTTTTCCAAACGCTCTGCCGCATCCTTTTTATAATCACTATCCTCAGCCAACTTTTGTGTCAAATAAGTAGCAAAGTGTTGTTCAAATATTTTTAACTGTTGAAGTAAATATTCACTTAAATCTTCATTTAAATTTCCATTTTGGGGATTAAATCCATAAACATTTATCAATAAATATGTCAGTTTCTGCGTGATTATATCTGTTTGACTGGCATCCGATAAATCGTAAAAGAAACCATTATTTTTGCCAACAGAATTCACCACGTTCCTCATAATTCGAATATAATCAGATATCCCTTCAAATTGGGTCATCTGGTTATCTGTTGAATTTTTAGAAATTCGTAAATTTGTTAAGGTCCGTACTCTCTTCAATTTTCGCTTAAAAAAATCCCCTAAGATTTTCTCAACATCATACCAATACTCTGGTTTCTTACTTTGAAAGTCAAAGTAATTTGCCCAAAATCCCTGAGCTGAAGCTGACAACTCGGATAAACTAGACTGACTTTCACTACTATAATCATCTAAGTATAACCTCTTATTGTCTCCACCCAGTTTCTTGATAGTCTCCCTAGTAAGCAAGCTATTTTTCTGCCGACCTGAATTAATTACGGCAAATCCAGGTGATTGTAAATGTTTCGTTGCAACATAATCTATCTTGCTTTTGTTCGTCAAGAATACTTGAGTACTGTCTGATTGGGTAGTTATTGTTTTAAAGAAGTCATTAAAATTTGACTTTAGACCTAAGGAAGCATCAAAACCGTTCCCGATTATAATCAACGACCTGACAGTTTCATCCAATAATTTTGCCTCCATTAATTTTCATTTTAACGTTGAAAATTTTAAAATACTTGAATCTTTTGTTTTTAGCTCATTCTAGCAAGTTTGAGGCCATATCTTTAATATGTTCATAATTTATCCGGCTGTCGACCCAGCCTTATCACGGAGCATCTCTAAAGAAATTTCGCTAAAATCATCAGTTCCTTCATTTTTCTTGAGAAATTTAATTAAAAATGAACTGTATTTAGTGGCCTTCAATTTTGCCCCTTCATCAGAAACTGATTCCACCTTGAATTGATAAAGAAGTTTTATTGACTTTAGCTTAGGTATACTAACACCCAAAATCGTTAAATTTTCGTCCTGTTGTGGGATCACAACGTTAACTAATTTTCCAACTGCATCACCTTTGATTTCTGCACCGGAAACATTCCAGACTTTATCAACAATGTTAAGTTCAGCATACTTGTTGTCTTGAATAACCGTATCATAAAGCGCATCGATCTTTGAAATATCTGAGTCTGTAAAATTTTTATTCACTCCAAAGGTAACATTGTAATATTGCTCTATTTCTAGCAACTTCTCATATTCTTCAAGAGAGACACGAAGAGGTGTTAATTGCGGAAATCCTTCCGACTTCAGTCCTAAATCTTTACCATTAATTTTTATTTCTTTCCCGCTAATTACATTTTCAAGTAACGGTTTCAAATCAACAATTTCTTTAACATTTTTCGCCTTTGCTAAGTTTATGTTGAAGGTAAGATTAAAGCTTTTGTTCTTCTCATCAGGAATTTTTATTGTTAGTTGAAGTACCTTATCAGAAGGTGACTGCAATACGTATAGATGCAGTAATTCATCTGTATGCATGGGGATAGGCTTTAAGCCTAAGTTAATGCTTTCTCCACCAAATTCAAAAGTAAGAAAAGTATCCTTTTTAGGGGCCAGGGCTTTTATCTGAATACTATCGTCGCCTTTTAAACCACGTCCTGTTCGTAAGTCATCAACTTTCATTTCTTGATTATTCAAATATATGGGAGTATCTCTTTCAAAAGTAAGGGTGGTCTGCGTTCTATAAAGAACTTTATTTAGATTATCTGGCGTAATTTGATCTCTTACATGTTCTAGTTCAGGATTTTGATCTATGATTTGTTCAATAATATTATCGTACGTTTCGCCTTTAAAAGTAACTTGTAATTTATTGCCTGGACCTGATGGTGACAATATCAGATTCCCATCATATTCTTTGTATGTTAGTCCAGCTGCTAAGAAACTGGGAGGAAGGATTGCTTTCAATCGGTCTTGTGGAATTTTAGTCTGTTGCTCAAATGGTAAAAGCTCCTTTTTAAAATCAGAAAACATTTTACCAATCCCCCTTTAAAATACTTAAATCCGTAATTTTGCTTGCTAATTTTAACTTTGTCTCCTGTTTTTCAAATGTTTTATCAATAAAACTCAGAAGCTTCTCTACGAACGATTTATCTTCAACAATAATGTAATTAATATTGTCTGCTGTCAATTTCAGATTATTTTCCGGATGAGATTGTAATTGACTAGATAGTACATTCAAACTCTGCTGGTTGTGCATAATGGCATCATCCTCACGAATATTATCAATCAATAGTGAATCAGATTCAGACGGATCAAGATTGGGGATATGTCGCCACTCATGCTCGTCGTGAAAAATCGTGTTAGGTTCAGGCACACCATTAAGCACCTGCTTTCCTTCTACAGGCTTTGAAAACTTTAAAACAGTTAGCAGTGCATCGCCTGCGATACCCTCTCTTTTCTCGCCGCCATTTAACAAACTATTAATTCCTGCACTCAGATCTTTAGCTACAGGTGAATCTTTGTTTAAATAATTTACCGGTTGGACTTGATCCGTTGGTACCTTGTCTTTGGCTAAGCCAATTCCAAAATTTCCATAATTAACACAGTGGGGTAAAATTTTATGAAAATTAATGTCACAAAAACATAGCATTGGAATGCAAAGATTGCGGATTAATCCTTGTTCATTCTGTAAATTTAAGTACTCGACATTTTCATTTACATAACGAGGCATAAGTGCCATTTTTGCTAAAGCGGCTTCTAAGTATTCGTATTCGCGCATGAAGTTAAAGAGAGTGTTGGCACTCTCTTTAAACCGCTTAGGCTCAGAAGGTTTACCCTCTGTAGCGGAATAAAAAGTTTCTTCTGACATAATTATTATTTTCCTTTACTCTTAGTAATGATCAATATCGATATTCCAGTACTGTGTGCAACTATCTATGGTCATGATTGATGGAGACTAAAATAGCTTCACATTCAACATTGAAATATTTTAGTTATCAATGTTAAATATGAAGCTTGGTTTCAAATCTCTTACTATTTGATAGTAATCTACCCTTGCCGATAATCATCCAGCATAGAAATAATAGAATCCTCATTGAAATACTTTGGTGATTCATCCAGATACTGATCAAAGAAACGATCATCAAGGCTGAACAATTTTACCAAAAAGTTTGGCAGAATATGCTGCTGTTCAAAGAACTCTTTGGCGTTAATAAGTTGATGATCCAAAACCAGTTTAACTAACGCTCTAATTTTACCTGGCTTCAAAGGAACTAGCTTATCATCTAAAGGTTCAAGATTTTTATACCCTAATTTGGATAATTTACCCCAAAAGTATCGATGCTCCTGATAAGACATTAATCCAAGATGGTAAGCTCTTAGCTCCATGGCAGCTATTGAAACAGCGTATTTTTGCTTCAGGTCAATATAGGAATCGGGATTTGATTTTCGAGTGAGTTGTTGAAAATCTTGGGTGAACGCCTTTTTAGGCAGCAAAAAAGCGCCTGCAAAGGTATTTGCTTCACTCTCTAATTCATCAACTTCTGATTTATCAAGAATAGCCATATCAACGTCAACATGAAGCAAAATATGGCCTAGTTCATGCGCCAAATCGAAGTTTCTACGCACTGCTGACTTTTTGATGTTTCCCAGCACAATGAACGTCCGCTCAGATGTCGATGCACTGTATGCATCAATGGTGGCGCCGAGGTCTTTTTCCACAATATATATCCCACTACGCTCTAACACATACATCAAATCACGATTATCAGTAACTTTAAGTACTTTCCGACTACCTTTAGCAACAGTCTCAATCAGCTGATTGCGCGCCATTTCAGGGTTCTTTTCAATGTAGTTCTGGACCCGTTTTTGGAGATCAGAGATAGTCGATTGTGGAAGTTTCAAGGTCTGCTCAAATACATCAAGATAGTAATTCTGAAAATCTAAGAATCTCAGTTCCAAGCGCGTCTTCTTTCGAGAATCACGATCCTTAGATCGGTATGCAACCTGGGATTCGTCAACACTCCTCTGTAACTCACCATTCTCAAAAAAATACTTCGACTCAACATTGAACAAATTTCGGATTTGGTTTAAAACCTCAATCTTAGGAATAACGTCCTTGGTTTCGTACTGCCAAACAGCCTGTTCAGAAATCGACAGTTTATCTGCCAAATTTTTTCTGGACATGCCATTGAGCTCTCTAAGATTAACTAATTTCTCGCCAAAAAACATACCAATCACATCTTTCTAAAGAAGTTACCCATTTTGAATATTTTGATCGCCAGTTTCTTCTTTTTTCGAAGGTACCTCGTAACCAAATGAAAACTCACCATTTGAATAAGTGCTGTCTGGAATACGATCATTTTTCACAGCAGCCAATTCTTCATCGCCAATTTCGACATTACTCTTTTCAATATATGGTGTTAAGTTGTCCGCAATATATAAGGTCATCTTTTGTTGGTTGGGTACCGTCAAATAGATATTCTTAATCATTTTATTTTCATCAGTATCATAAGTCACTATGTAGAATCGGTCAAATTGGGCTACATCGCCATTTTGAGCTTTAAATTCCGCTAAGTCACTTTGGTTCGGTAGATCGTATAAATCCAATGACATTTGACCAACTAAATCACCCTTAAGTTCACCATTCTGCACAAGGTGATTGTTAGCACGCGCAAAATCGAATAAGTAGTTATCCTTGTTAGCATCAGCAGGTGCTGCATCGAAAGTTTTCCTAGCTGAAGTCGCATTTTTCACCAAGATCAAGTATTTGTTATTGTTTGAATTCAGCGTGATTTGCAGGTATCGCCAAGAACGTCCTGCCTTCCCAGCAGTACAACTAAGGCCCTCTAAACTTTCACATTGTTCCCACACCTTAGAATCGACATGATTTCCACGAGTCCAAGCATAAGGCATCACTGATTTTAAGTATTTCGCTGGCACGCTTACGTTCCGCCAAATATGACTTATAACCAGAAAGAATGCCATCTACAATTTTTTGATTCAGTTCTGGGTCGAGTTTTAAGTCTGTCATGTATACCAACCTCTTTCAGATTTTATAGTTCAAGTATACACTGTCTTTTAATTATTCACAGTATTTTATTGATTTTTTTTAAAGTAAATATGATATATGCAATATTTTTATTATATTATTAGCATTGAGCGAATCATTTTCAAGAAAATAAATATCAACTATTCTCTAATTCAATCAACTTAATCGCGAATAAACATTTATATCTCAATAAAAAAAGACGAGCGTTCATCACCCGTCTTATAACCTGTCACTATTACCATTTTGCTTAGCTATTACTTCACTCACATTAACAGTTGGCATAATGTAACTCGGATATTCATTCGACATCATTGTGAGTGTGGATATCTCAGTTCGAAGATACGGATAAAGAACTGCGACTGCATTATTACGGACCAGACTGTCAGGACCAACATTGTCTTTATCAGCCTCTGGGTGATACGTGAATGACCCAGTAAGCGTACATGTGACCTCAAACGGCACTTTCGAATCTCTAGTCGATCCCACTAAAACTGACAAAGTCACATCAATATGATTGGCATTAATGTGATTGTTTACCGTAATTTCGGGATTTAACTTGATATCGCTTTTTGATGTCGCCTCGTAGGTCAAATTCCGTTGATATTGCATATTATCAACGTGGTATCCCTCAAATTCTAATGCAGTCATTATGCTATCCCTCCAAAATTAGTTAGCTTAAACTCTTTATCAAATTTGCTTAACTTGATGGTTTTATATTTAGGTGTGTGCGAAGCATAGGTAGAAGTAGCTAAACGCTGATTTAATAACTCATTAGTAGTTTTGGGAGAATTTATTTTGTGGAAAGTACCATTTCGATAATCTCTTTCAGCACTTCTGAATAAATTTTCCTGATACTTGACCTGTACTCGCCGATTATTTTCTATCTGGGTCAGAGTGGATGACGCGATACCTAATTCACCCGCAAATTCTCTAACTGACAATCCCATATTTTCCCGCAATGTTCTAATTTCTTGTGGTGTCATATACCCTTTACGCGTCCGATAAGCATCAAAAGACCTTTCAACATTTTCCATCGGATGATCAAAGTCACTCCACAATTCACCATCAGAATCTTGCCAATAGTGATTTTCCACTAGTAAATCATCAACATCTTTAACCCTAACCTTCTCAAGCGTCCAGACCTCAGTGTACAAGTCTGTTGTACCTAATTCTTCGTTGTAAAACCTCTTTTTAGTCGTCATTTTAATGTCCCCCTTTACACATCCAGACTTCATTATCTATATTTTAGCATTTCTGTATCTCAGGAAATACGGCTTTGCCTTTAATCTTTCATAAAGCGATTGAAAAATAGATATTCCTAAGATCAAAAGTAAATTTCGTAACTTGCTGAAACGCAAATCTAACTACTATATAGTTTCGTAAATAGTCACGTGATAGTTTTCATACAGTCACACCTTGAACCCAACCAACCAGCGTGCAATACTAAAACTAATATTAATGCATTTAGAAAGTTGGGTGAATCATATGTATCACATGATCAGTTTTGATTTAGATGGCACTTTAGCTGACACTTTTCCGGTAATTTTGAAGTCGTTTCACAGCACGGTGCAGCATTTTACTGGCGAACAGATTGACGACCAGCAGATTTTCGATACCTTTGGCACCAACGAACAAGGTATGCTTCGCAGTTTATTACCGGATGTGCCATTAGATACCGCTTCGGATTACTTTTACGAGGCTTATCAGCAAGCCCACGAAGGCTTACGGCAGCCGTTTCCTGGCATTGTAGATTTACTCAAGAAGTTAACCAATCACGGTATCCAAATCTCTTTGCTCACTGGCAAGGGTCAGCAGGCATGTGATATCTCATTGGAAATGCTAGGTTTGACCGGCTACTTTAAGCCCGTTTTGGTGGGCTCGCCGGACCGTAACGTCAAGACGGATAACCTCAAACGTCTTTTAACCACTCAGCACCTTACTCCAAACGAATTAGCATACGTTGGTGACGCTACCAGTGATATCAAAGCTGCCCAAGCCGCTGGCATCCACTGCTTTTCAGTCGCTTGGTCGCCTAGCACGCAGTTAGCACCGCTGAAAGCTGTTAACGCGGATATTTATGAAACAGTGGCGGATTTGCAGGTAAAATTACTGAATTAAACAGCCTATTACGGATAAACGCAAATCACTTATCAATTATAAAAACGCCCAATACTCTGCTTCTTTCGCAGAGTATTGGGCGTTTTCTAATGATTTGATCTAAAAATCAGGCTGCCTTGCTAGTACCCGTTCGATAATTCAAACGGAAGCCTGGTTGAACGTTAAAGATATAGATGTTAAACCGAATCGCGTGGCTGCCGATTGATTCAGCTTGCATTTCCACCCCGTTTGCTAATAAGTTATTGCCAGCAAAGACTGGTTTAACTTCGTAGCGCACGTAATGTGAGCGGCTGCTTCGTAAATAACTCGCCACTTGGTTTTCATACTTTTCCATACCGGGTGCGTTCAGTGATCGCGTTCCCGTCATGAGATTCTTTAGATTATTATTTTGACCGGTTAACTGGTAGCCGATTAAATGACTCCGGTTGTAAAGCCACCCCCCATGACCGCGTTTATTGTGCCAACCGGTAGGGTTAACGTATAGCGGTTGACGCTCAGCGTGTGGCATCAGCCGTTTGTTTAACATGGCATCTGCCGTGGTCACCCGATTCAACCGATCCAGGTTCCCGTAATGCTGCCAAGCACCCTTCTTAATACTCAATCGGTTTAACTTTGGTTGATCATGATTGATGATCACGATTTGCTGCCCGTGATACTTGAGTTTTTGCAACCCCGAAGCGCTGGCTTTGGCCTGCTTGATATGCTTCACAGGCACTCGTTTGACAACTGTACGACGCTTCACGTGGCGATGATGCGTTACTCGCTTGTGATGCGCTGTTGCCTGATCCGTTGCAGCTAACGTCAAGCCCCTGTGCTTGGCGGTTTGTAAACTGACCTTGAACACTTTTCGCGCTCGATTTAACCCACGATTATGGCGATGGTAAAAGTAGTGCTTACCCGTTCTCGTGACGTAAACCATGGTTGCTGCATTGGCATTATCTGGTTCCCCAGTAATACCCGCTGGTACCGCAAAAATCGTCATGGCGACAATCAATGACAGTACCGTTTTGAACATCTTCGACATATTCTCTTCTCCCAAACAGACTAGTAATCAGCCGTTATTATTAAATTAGTAACTGGTTAATTATACAAGTCATGATATATTGGGGTCAATCATAAATCTGTTTAAATGATAACAGTTTATTAATGTAAGCGTTTTAAATTTCAGCTCAAATAAAAAGACGTTCAGCATCATACACTCTGAACGTCTTTTGTGTTATTTTAATCGACCCTAATTCACTTTTGGCTGTACATAATAAGTCACCACAGCACCCTTCTTAACGTTAAACGTTCCCGGTTGGGTACCGAAGAAATTATTTTCCGAATAAGCCCCAACGTAGCCAGCAGGCATCTGCATATATTGATAAGAATCGGCATAGTTATCGAATTCATAACCAAAACTCATGGTGGTTTTACCAACTGCTGCGCCGAATGGCACGATTACTGAACCCACCGTTTTATTGGTATCTTGGTCAACGTAATTAACCGTTACCCCGTGCTTAGCAGTAACTGGTGCGATTCTTTTCAGCGAGCCGTCTTTGATGTACCCTGCGATGTGGCTGTTGGATAAATCTGACACTTGCAGCCAACGGTCACCCTGCCGAGTTCGGGTGACAGCGCCCGTGATTACAAACACATCGTTGGCATAGTCGGCTGAAGAAGCTTTATTAGGCATATTGACGATTGCTGGTGAAACCACTGGGCTAACATCCAGTGGCAATGAATACACCTTGGCCGTCCCATCCGTTGCGGTACCCGGATTGGCTAACCGGTAAAAACCAGAAGCTTCGGCCGTGGTAACCGGACTTTTCTTTAGCGTTTCAAACATGGTTACACCACCAGCTGGTTGGGTCTTGGCCGCGTCCTTATACCGAACGACCTGATCCTTATAATCCGTGGTCTTGCCCGAATAGATCCAGCCTTTCACCTTGTTATCCAGTGAAGCCACTTTAAGATATTCACTTTTACGGTTTGTTGTGGCGGTTTCCAGCCACATGAACGTATCCATACCACGTTTTGATGACGCATATTTTTTTAATTGTTTTGTTGTTTTAACGACTTTGGCACCTTTTAGCGTACCCACTTTGTTGTACAGCGCGTTTTTACCGGTAAAATTCACGTAGGTACTTGATTGAACCAGCGTGCGCGACGTTTTAACCACTTTCGCATAACTTTTAGCTTGTGCCGTGACTGAGCTGGCACCAATTCCGCCAGCAACCAAACCCACTGCGAGTAACCCTTTTACCCATCTATTTAACATCCGTTTTCCCCCTAATTGATTAATCACTATACCCTAACAAGTTGATTTTAACATAGTCGTGAAATCAATAGCGGTATTTTTCCAACAAAAAACCAGCCTGAGCCTCCGCCGCTCAAGCTGGTATTTGATTTCAGTTTCATTAATAGCGTACCTTAATTATATCACTTTTAACCCGGTTGTCGAGTAACACAGCCAGACTGGGCTAGAAGTGCGTTAGACCAATTATTTACTTAACGATCAACTGGTTAAGGTCGCCGAGATGTAAGATCAGATCAGATAACTGACTTAACTGGCTGAGACGGTTGTTCTTAACCTGTTCGTCATCTGCCATAACCATGGTAGCTTCGAAGTAATCGTTAATCACTGACTTCAAAGCGGCCAAAGCATCGTAGTAAGCGGCAATATCCAACTCTGACGCCTGCTTAGCGACTTGATCCACGGCATCGTGAAGTTTTGGTTCACTATCGTTATCAAATAAACTGGTATCAACGGCAGTTACCTTACTCTTATCAGCCTTCTGAGCAATCCGCAGCACTCGAGTTAAGGCTTCGATCGTGCCCTTGAAGTCATCATCGTTTTGGTGATCGCTCAAAACTTGCGCACTGGTAAAGTTGTCCAGCAGATCAGTATTTGGTCCGCCAATGACGGCATCCACGATATCGTGCTTAACCTTTTCACCCAATAAGGTGACTTTGATCCGGTCACGTAAGAAGTCGCCAACGGCTTTAACTTGGGCTTTTTGATCCAAATCAGGAGCCACGTTAGCACTAGTTTCAGCAGCAATGGCGTCTTCCACCATCTGCTGGTTGAAATGCCACTTGTTGGTACGGATGATCCGCACGATCCCAGTAGCTTGACGACGCAAAGCGTATGGGTCATTAGAACCGCTTGGAATCATACCAGCGGCGAAGAAGGTCAAAATACTGTCGATTTTATCAGCAATGGCCAAGACAGCACCAACAGTGGATTCTGGTAAATCACCATCGGCTGAGATCGGCATGTAGTGTTCACGAATAGCTTGGGCGACTACTGGGTTCTCACCGTTTAGTAAGGCGTACTTTTCACCCATGACCCCTTGCAATTCAGCGAATTCACCGACCATGCCAGTCACTAAGTCAAACTTGTAGATGTGAGCGGCACGAACAAGATCCTTAATCTGAGTATCATCTAGACCAAGCTTTTTGCCCAGATTTTCAGCAATGACAGCGACCCGCTGCATCTTGTCATACATGGTACTGATCTTGTCATGGAAACTAACCGACTTCAGGCGTTCAACGTAGTCTTCAACGGTCTGCTTCTGATCTTCTTCATAGAAGAACATAGCATCAGATAACCGGGCAGCCAGCACACGTTCGTTACCGGCAACCACGTTTTGAATGTGGTCAGCGTTCCCGTTACGGACTGAAACAAAGTGTGGCAATAACTTACCGTTTTGATCCAGCACATAGAAGAACCGTTGGTGGTCACGCATTGACGTGATCAGTACTTCGTCTGGAATAGCGAGGTACTTCTCGTCAAAGCCACCGGTAAAGGCAGTGGGCCATTCAACCAGGTTGTTAACTTCTTCCAAAAGATCTGGGTTCAACTTGATCACCCAGTTATTGTCTGCCGCAATCTTTTCAATCTGTTGCTGAATTTCAGCCTTGCGCTTCTTAGCATCCGCAATCACAAATTCGTTCTTCAGCGCATCTTCGTAATCGGTGGCATTAGCCAACGTAATGGTCTTGCCTAAGAACCGGTGACCGCGCGTCTTCCGGTCGGTAGTGATATCCAAGATTTGGAATGGAATCACCTTGTCATCTAACAAAGCGACCAACCATTTGATTGGGCGAATATATTCAAAGTGATAACTGCCCCACTTCATCATGGTTGGGAAAGTCATGCCGGTGACAACATCTTTCAAACCAGCCAATACTGATTCAACGGATTGGCCAGCAATGTGTTTTTCAACGTAAACGTACTCGGTACCCTTTAACTCTTTAAAAGTAATATCGTCAACCGTGACGCCTTGCCCACGGGTAAAGCCTTGAGCCGCTTTAGACCAGTTACCGTCCTTATCCAGAGCGATTTTCTTAGCTGGGCCCTTAACTTCCTGGTCAATATCCGGCTGTTTGTCAGCTAAACCACTGATTTGGATGGCTAAACGACGTGGTGTTGAAAAGGGCTTGATATCATCAAAACTGATGCGTTGTTCTTTGAGGTACTTCTTGGTTTTTTGAACTAATTGCTGGATGCTTGGCGTCACAACGTGAGCGGGCATCTCTTCCAAACCAATTTCAAGTAAAAATGTATGTGCCATTACTTTTTATCCTCCCCGTCTGCCAATAATGCTTGCCGTTTTTCTTCGTCCTTGATCAACGGGAAGCCAAATTCTTTCCGTTTATCAACGAAGGCTCTAGCAACACTGTGTGCCATCCGACGAATCCGAGACAGGTAGCCGGCCCGTTCAGTAACGGAAACAGCACCACGAGCGTCTAACAGGTTAAAGGTGTGAGAACACTTCAAAATGTAGTCGTAAGCTGGGTGCACGAGACCGTTGGCAATCTGCTTCTTCGCTTCAGCCTCGTAGTCGTCAAACATCTGCAGCAGCATCTCTTGGTTGCTCTTTTCAAAGCTATAAGTGGAGTGTTCGATTTCTGGTTCACGGAAAATATCACCGTACATCACGCCATCGCCCCATTCCAAGTCGAAGACACTGTCAACGTCTTGGATGTATGAAGCGAGTCGTTCGAGACCGTAAGTAATTTCTGAAGTGACAGGGTCCACTTCCAGGCCACCGACGATTTGGAAGTAGGTGAATTGTGAGACTTCCATCCCATCAAGCCAAACTTCCCAACCAACACCGGCACAGCCCATTGAAGGGTTTTCCCAGTTATCTTCAACGAAGCGAATATCATGTTCCAAGGGATCGATACCCAATTCTTTTAAACTGTTTAAATAAAGGTCCTGAATATTTTCTGGTGAAGGCTTCATGACCACTTGGAACTGGTGGTGTTGATATAACCGGTTAGGGTTTTCAGCGTACCGACCATCCGCTGGCCGCCGTGATGGTTCAACGTAGGCCGCGTTCCAAGGTTCTGGACCGATTGCGCGCAAGAAGGTGTAGGGACTCATGGTACCGGCACCCTTTTCCGTATCGTAAGCCTGCATTAACATGCAGCCTTGTGCGGACCAATATTGCTGCAAGGTCAAGATGATTTGTTGCATTGACAATTTCTTGGTCAAAACTAATTCCTCCTATTGTGTGATGACGATGACAAGGCACAAAAAAACGTCCCAACGTAGTCTTGTAGACCTACGTAGGGACGAAAATTGATTTTCGCGGTTCCACCCTACTTCTGGGATCACCCCAGCAGCTTCGTTTGCGCCAGCTCTAAAAGTGCCAATCGATTCACGATCACTCCGGCTCACACTTACCCGAAGTCGCTGTTTAACCGTCGAATCAACCCTCTTTTTTCATTGCCGATCACTATTCAATTCTCCATTATTTTAAGCGTCTGGAAAATAAAAGTCAATCTCGATTGGTAATTACTTCAGATTGAGTTCACCTTGCCTTAATGACAGCAAAATGGCTAACACGATTAAGACAAAGGAAAACGTAAAGGCCACGTGCATCCCAGAAATGAACAATTCAGGCTGACTTGGCAGATAAGTAGTGACTTTGGTATGGGCAATGAAACTCATGACGCTGAACAATACCGTAGTAGAAAGCGCCGTGCCTGAAACCATGCCGACGTTTCGTGCCAATGCGTTGATACTGCCGGCACTGCCTAACTGATCCTTGCTGACCACCGACATCACAATATCGCTGTTGGGTGATTGAAACAGCCCCGTGCCAATTGCCATCACCACGGTAATCATGCCGTAAACCCACAGTGAACTGTGCAGGTCCAAAAACCAGTATCCCAACTGTGATAAGGCAACGGTACTTAGCCCCAATGTCACAATCTTAGCTGGGTTAAAACGATCCGCTAGCACACCGCCGATTGGACCGGCAATCATGCTGACGACTGGAAAGATAATCATCAGCAACCCCGCCTGACCAGCACTTAACCGCCGTGCGTCTTCCAGATAGAACGGCATCAGCACAACGGTGAAAAAATTAGAGAAGAAGATTAAAACGGCTGCACCGATGCCGTAAGAAAAGGGTTTGATTTTAAAAATACTCAGTGGCATTAGTGGCACTGAACTATGATGTTCCGCACGGATGAACCACATCAAGGATAGTATCGCAATCACATAACCCGCTAGTGGCACGGCGGTGAAGTAGCCCACCTCTTGACCCCAGAAAATGGCTAGGAAAAGGCTCACGATCAATAACGCAAAGGACGCAAAACCAGACCAGTCGATTTGTTTATCCGCTGATTCTGGCGTTGATTTTGGCAGGACAATTTGACCAAGAATAATGGCAAAAATACCCAATGGCACGTTGATCCAGAAAATATACCCCCAGCTAAAATGAGACAGCACCAGCCCACCAACCCCAGGACCGGCCACGGCTCCAAATGAGACAAAAGTACCGATCAGTCCCATGGCTTTTCCCCGCTCCTTTAAACTAAACGTGGCGGTGGTAATGCCATAAGTGTTGGACAGCGTCATTGCCGAACCAATCCCCTGAATCACCCGACCCAGTAGTAGCCATTCAAAGGTCCATTGCAGACCAGAGATGAAGGAACCGATGATGAAAATAGCCGTTCCGATACGAAAAATTTTAATTTTGCCATACATATCACCTAATTTACCAAAAAATAGCAATAACGCACTAACCACGATTAAATAAATGGACACCACCCATTCAATCTTATTCATGGGAATAACTAACTGTTTGGCCATGACGGGCATGGCAACGTTGACGATACTGGAATCCAAGTTACTCATGAAAGCAAAAATGCCGATGGAAAGCAAAATCCACCAGCGCCGTGGCTGAGTTTCGTTCATCTTAACAACCCCCAATCTACTCTTAATGGCCTGATTATAACTGGAATTAGGGATTTAGGGTGCGCTAAAGCTCAGGTTAATTGATCGTTTATATCAAACTATACCAATTTGCAATTTAATCGTCAGCAATTTAATTGTTTTCATTATCCCCTTGATTTTTACACTTAATATTGTGAACTAAACGATTCGTTTTTTAATTGTCTTAAAAGGATTTTGAATTAAATATCACAAGCAAAGGGGTTGTAAGCGAATACAAAAAAGGGTATCCTCATACTGTATCAGAAAGGTTATAGAAGGTTAACCAATTTATTTTTAACCTCGTTTTTTATAAGTTAGAAGGAGGAATCATCTAATGGCTTATGCAACGATCAATCCGTACAACAATGAAGCTGTTAAGGAATACGCTTATACCACTGAAGCAGAATTACAGGCGGCCTTAGCAACCGGCCATGCGCTTTATAAGAAAAACCGTAAACAACCGGTAGCCGAACGGGCTAAAATCTTACACAACGTGGCTGCCAAGTTACGTGAACACTCCGCTGAACTGGCACGCGCCTGCACCATCGATATGGGGAAGTTGCTTCGTGAATCAGAAGGCGAAGTTGAACTGGTTGCCATTATTGCCGACTGGTTCGCTGATCATGGCGAAGAAATCCTGAAGCCCGAAACGATTGATACCATCGCTACTGGAACGGCCGAAATTCACCACTCAGCTACCGGCATCGTCATGATGGTAGAACCTTGGAACTTCCCATACTACCAAATCATGCGGGTCTTCGCACCTAACTTTATCGTTGGTAACCCAATGATTTTAAAGCACGCTGCCAACACCCCAACCAGCGCCCAAATGTTTGCGGACGTTGTGGCAGAGGCTGGCGCGCCAGAAGGCTCATTAACCAACCTGTTCCTATCATATGATAAAGTCACTGAAGCCATTGAAGATCCTCGAGTTCAAGGCGTTGCGCTGACCGGTTCAGAACGTGGCGGTACCGCTGTTGCGGAAGCTGCTGGTAAGAACCTGAAGAAGAATACTATGGAACTGGGTGGCATGGATCCATTTATTGTGTTAGATGACGCTAACATGGACGATGTGATTGACATTGCATGGCGTGCTCGCCTCTATAACACGGGTCAAGTATGTACCTCATCTAAACGCTTCATCGTGATGGATAAGGTTTATGATCAATTTGTTGAAGGTTTGAAAGAGAAATTCAGCAAAGTCGTTCCCGGCGACCCACTGGATCCTAAAACCTCTCTGGCACCGATGAACCGTGAGAAAGCTAAGGATAAACTGCAAAAACAAGTTGATGATGCGATTGCTGCAGGTGCTAAGGTCGTTTATGGTAACGAACCAATCGATCTGCCAGGTCAATTCTTCATGCCAACCATTTTAACCGATATCGACAAGGACAACCCTGCTTACTCAGAAGAAATGTTCGGCCCAGTTGCCGCTGTTTATAAAGTCCATTCTGAAGAAGAAGCCATTGAACTAGCTAACGACAACCCTTATGGCTTGGGTGGTATCGTCTTTGCTGGCGACGCTGACCACGGTGCTGAAGTTGCCGCTCAAATCGAAACTGGGATGGTCTTCGTGAATAACTTCATGGTGACCTTACCAGAATTACCATTCGGTGGTGTTAAACTTTCCGGTTACGGCCGTGAAATGAGCCACATTGGTGAAATGGCCTTTGTCAACGAACAACTGATTGTTAAGACTGACAAACCAAACTTGGATAATGTTGCGGGTGGTTTAGTCGCAACTGATCCTGAATAATGATTCCTAATTGAATATTTTCTGGCAAACAAAACGTCTGCAACTCGGTCCTTGACCAGTTACAGACGTTTTGTTTTTGGTCGACAGAATAATTTACCCACGCCTTTAAATCATAAATAATGCCAATAAGAAGCTTGATATTATCAAGTCTAAATCGTGGCAATCTGCAATTCTGTGTTGTATCCTGTCCAAGGAATTTGAAGTATGGCATTTGGAGGAGGAATAATAATGGCACGTTTAGAAGGTAAAGTTGCAATTATTACTGGTGGTGCTGGAACGCTTGGGTTTGAGGATGCAAAATTCTTTGTTCACGAAGGTGCCAAAGTTGCTTTGGCTGATATGGCAGAAGAAGCTGGTCAACAAAGGGCTAATGAATTAGGCGATGATGCTATCTTTGTTAAGTTAAATGTCACTGATGAAGCGAGTTGGGAAGCTGCTTTTCAAACAGTTGAAAAGCAGTTTGGTAAGGTAAACGTCCTTGTAAATAATGCCGGCATTGGCGACACCCCATCCTACATTAAAGATTTGTCAGTGGCCGATTGGAATAAAGTAATGGCTGTCAACTTAACTGGCGTCATGATTGGCGTTAAATATGGTTTTCAACATATGACTGAAGAAGGCGGCTCAATTATTAATATCTCTTCTGTTATTGGAAACGTTGGTTTAGCTCGAGCAGCAGCGTATTCTGCTGCCAAAGCTGGTGTTCGGGAATTAACCAAAACCGCTGCTATTGAAGCGGCTGAACTAAAATTACCGATTCGCATTAATTCAGTACATCCCGGTTGGGTAGATACAGGAATTGTTCCTGAAATGATGAAACAGCTTGCTCTAGAGAAGACGCCGATTAAACGGATGGGCCAGCCTAAAGACATTGCTAATCTATTAGTCTACTTAGCAGCTGATGAATCAGAGTTTGCAACCGGGTCTGAATTCGTCATTGATGGCGGCTTTTTAGCCCAACAATTCAAAAGTGGCATTAAAAAAACGCCTGCAATCACGTTAATTGCGGGCGTTTTACTTTACTCATCTTTCTGATTATCTAACGGTTGCCACTTCATCATTTGATCCAAAAAGCGTTTTGACTTGGGATAGACCCCAATGGTGTCTGAATAAATCATATCCAGCGCTCGTCGCAAGTGCTGCTTCGTTTCTTCGTGAACGCTAATGGTTTTGAGTTTGGTTAAATCAACGGCTGAAAACTGCCGCAAATAATAAATGGTCCGCTGATCTAAATCTAACCGGTTAGGGTCTAAGTGCCAATGTGCTTGACACAACAGCCCACCATAGGATTCAGAATAATCAAAGGGCAGATCCGTGCGACCACAAATCACGCACTGCCTTAAGTTGGGTTCTACCCCAAACAAACTCATCATTTGGACTTCGAAGATGTTGGTAATGATGGCTTCATCCAGCCCATCATTAATTAAAGACAGACCGTGAAAAAGCCGTTGATACCAGCCACCAAGCGGTTGGTTATCAGGAATTGCCATATCTAATAACGACATCATATACGTGGCATAGGCATTTTTAGAAATATCCTGAGCGATATTAGTGAAGTTCTCGGTATCCTTGGCCGCGTTAATAAACGACAGGCCCGGTTCCCGAATATCGCCAGCGTACACGCCGTAAGTAAATGGCAACAAATCCGCCGTCATTTTAAAGCCGCGTTTTTTGGCACCACGAATGAAGAACATCCGCTTGCCAGCTTCTTCGGTAAAAAATTTAATCAGCATATCTCGTTCACGATACGCCTTTTGATACATGACAATGCCATGAAAATTCATGAGTTGTCCGGCCATTGTATCACCACACTCTAATAATCGTCTTTACGGTACCCATATGATTGTAACGCTGAAGACTTGTCACGCCAGCCCGGAACGACCTTCACCCAAAGCTCAAGGTAAACTTTATCGCCCAACAGATTTTCAATATCCTGGCGAGCCAGTGTCCCAATCTTCTTTAACATGGAGCCGCCCTTACCAATCAAAATGCCCTTTTGCGTTGGCCGATCAACGATGATGGTTGCCTGAACATGGATTTTCTGTTCGTTTTGGCGACTCATTTTATCAACGACCACTGCAACTGAATGGGGAATTTCCTGACGGGTCAACTGGAAGATTTTTTCACGGATCAGTTCAGAAACCACGAACCGTTCTGGGTGATCGGTCACCTGATCATCTGGGTAATACTGCGGCCCATGAGGTAACTTGCCAACCAACTCACTCAGCAGTTCTTCAACGTTGTTACCTTCCAAAGCAGAGATTGGCAGTACTTCTTGCCAGTCTAAAGCATCTTTGTACTGATCGATGACGACTAATAAATCGTCCGGGGTAATTTGATCAATCTTATTAACAACTAAATAAACCGGTTTTTTAACGGTTTTCAGACGGTCAATAATAAAGTTATCACCGGCGCCACGACGTTGTTCCGCATTGACCATCATGATTACAGCGTCTACTTCGTTAAGGGAAGACAAGGCTGATTTCATCATATAGTCCCCTAATTCACTCTTAGGTTTGTGAATCCCTGGTGTATCAATAAAAACGATCTGAGCATCATCCGTAGTGTAGATTCCCTGAATCTTGTTACGGGTGGTTTGCGGCTTATCAGACATGATTGCCACTTTTTGACCCACTACTCGGTTAAGCAAGGTTGATTTACCAACGTTTGGTCGACCAACAATGGCTACGAAACCACTTCGATAATTTGGGTTATCCAAAATAATTCTTCCTCCTATAAATGAACGTGAAATTCCTGCAACAGTTCTGGAATAAAAATCAAACAGCCAATCACCACCGCAAAAAAGGCCGCAATCAAAACGCCGCCGGCAGCAACGTCCTTCGCTTTTTTAGCCTCATCATGGTACTTACGACCAACGATTAAATCAACAATTGATTCCACGACGGTATTCAAGACTTCAGCCACGACCACCACGAAAATGGCTAAGGTGATCCAAAGCCACTCATAGGTCGTCAAATGTAACCAGATCCCCATGATAACAGCGATGACAGCAAAGCTGATGTGTTTACGAAAATTTCGCTCCGTGGACACCAGACTATATATGCCATCCAAAGCGTGAATCAGCGACTGGAAAAAATTGCGATTTTTATTAACTTGTTTATCGTTTAAGCCCATAAGCGTCGAGTATATCCCTTTGCAGTTTGAACATCACTTTTTCGTCTTCCGGCTCCATGTGATCGTAACCATTAAGATGGAGAAAACCATGAACAACTAAGAAGCCCAGTTCACGTTCGTAAGAGTGTTCCAGGTATTCGGCTTGCTCGCCCACTTTATCGACGGATACAAAAATATCGCCAATGTTTTCTGGAATCTCCTCTTCCAATTCTTCGTCCATCACGATTGGAAATTCATCATCTTCAGCACTGTCTTCAATGGCGAAGCTGATGACGTCCGTTGCCCGATCAACGCCACGATATTCGCGGTTGATTTCTTGAATCCGATCGTTATTCACAAACGTAACCGACATTTCGGTATTTTCTTTAAGCTTAATGTACTTGCCAGCGTATTCCAGCACATCCTTAACTAGCTGAACATGTTCTTCTGGAACACCGTTTTTAGTTTCATCGTAAATTTCTAAATCCATTTTTTATACTCGTCCTTATTTATTTTCAACTGCTTCATAGGCATTAATGATTGCCGCAACTACTGGGTGTCTGACCACATCATCGGCCGTAAATTGTACAAAATCAATATGGTTCACGTGCTTCAAAATACCGGTTGCCTGCACCAGTCCGCTTTGACTGTGGCGTGGCAAATCGATCTGAGTAATGTCACCATTAACGATCATCTTGGAGCCAAAGCCCAACCGGGTCAAGAACATCTTCATCTGCATGTTGGTGGTGTTTTGGGCTTCATCCAAAATCACAAAAGCGCCATCTAAGGTTCGGCCACGCATGTAGGCTAACGGTGCAATCTCAATCACACCGCGTTCCATTAATCGATTGGTATGTTCCGCGCCAAGAATGGCGTACAAAGCATCATAGATTGGCCGCAGATAAGGATCAACCTTATCCTTTAGGTCACCTGGCAAAAAGCCCAGACTCTCACCCGCTTCAACGGCAGGACGGGTCAAAATGATCTTCTCCACGTCGCCGCGCTTCAAAGCAGCAATCGCCATGACCACAGCCAAGTAGGTTTTACCCGTACCGGCAGGACCAACGCCAAAGGTGATATCGTTGTGTTTAATGGCATCAACGTACTGCCGTTGACCGTAGTTCTTAACCCGAACAGCACGGCCCTTAGCATCCTTGATCAAGGTTTCAGTGTACAGATCTAAGAAGTATTCCAAGGTACCCTTATCCGCCATCTTCATCGCACTGACCACATCAGCACTATTCAGCTGGATACCTTGTTGGATCAGCTTATCCATATTTTTCAAAATGTCCATGGCTTTTTGAACCTGAAACGGCTCACCGGCAACTTTAATGGAATTTCCAAATGGATGAATCGTCACGTTTAGCCCCTCTTCTAAGAGCGAAACGAACTGATCCTGCGCACCCAAAATAGCCACTCCCTGCTCCGGATTTGCTAAGATATATTCTTTTTCAGTTTGCGTATTGTCAGCCAAAAAATATTGACTCCTTTACATTAAAATAGATTTCTTAGACTATTATACGACAAAGCAAACAGAAAAGCTCGAACAAGTGTTACATAAGCGATTAGCCCGCTGTTTTTAAATTAAAATGCAGCGTTTCATTTATCACACTATAGCTAAATTACCACTCCAAATATAGCATCTTTGAGTTATGATATTGCTTAGAATAGGAGGGGATATTTTGAAAATACTTGGGATTCTTGGGGCGCACAAGCAAGATGGCTTGACCGCCACCATGCTGAACACCGTTTTAAACAGTGTACCAGCACCCCACGTCACGGAGACCATTTACTTGGAGGATTATGCATTCCACCCTGATCAAGGAGAACATCGCGATCCAGTCTTAGATCAGCTCACTGACAAACTGTTGGAAAGTGACGTCTGGGTACTCGCTGCACCAACATATTGGGGTGGCCTAGCCGGTAAATTGAAAGATTTTCTAGACTGTATGCGCGGTCGACTGGTGCGTTTTGATCACAAAGGGGGCACGCACCCAGACCGGTTCAAAAACAAACATTATCTAAGCATCACCAGCTGTTATGCCGGAACAGTTGAAAACTTTGTCTCTGGTATTACAGATAACACTTTTCGTACCATTGATAAAATTATGTCTGCGGCAGGTCTCATTAAGATTAACGAATTGGTCCTGCCAGGCACCCTGTTTATGAAGCAGGTTCCGGCTGCCAAACTAGCAGCGTGCAAACGATTGGGAAGCAAATTAATCACTAAACCGAAACGAGATGACAATACATTGAAACGTTATATTGAACTGTTCTGCATGGTTGCTGTTATGGCCTTTTTAACGATGGGTATCCAGTTTTTATTTCACTTAATTTCTGCTAGTGAATTTTGGCTGGTCTACGTCAGCTTCGTGGTGATTTTCTTTGTGTTGCTGGCTAGTATTTTGCATTTCTTTACTGTTGTGAAGCATCGGCGACGTTAATAGATATTGTATATAGCAATAATTAAAATTGTATATTACAAATGGGCACCTATTTTTAGATATGGGTGCTTTTTAATTTGTCACCTCAAGGACCTTTCGTCGCAGGTTTTGAGTTGCTTTTAAAGGATCAACAGCTTTCATAATTGCTGAGACAACTGCCACACCATCAACCCCAGCCGGTTTCACCGTTTCCACGTTATCAGCATTTAAGCCCCCAATCGCATATACCGGAATATTCACCGCTTGCTTGATAGCTTTTAGCGTATCAACACTGGTTCGAACAGTTTCAACATGGGTAGTCGTGGGAAAAATTGCGCCCACTCCCAGATAATCGGCGCCCTGTTCAACCGCTAACTGAGCTTGATTCATCGTTTTGGTGGTTGCGCCAATGATGGCATCCGGTCCTAATATCTGTCGTGCCACGTCAACGGGTAAATCTTTTTGACCCAGGTGCACCCCTGCTGCTTTCACTGCCTGTGCTACATCTAGGCGGTCATCAATCAACAGTGGAACGTGGTATTTATCCGTAATCTGTTTAACTGCATATGCCCGTTGGAAATACTGTAAACTAGTCAATTCTTTTTCACGTAATTGAACGAGGTCTATCCCACCCTGACATGCAGCGTCGATTCGGTTCAGAAACGCTTCTTCAGAATAATTTAACGCATCGGTAACTAAATACAGTGGTCGCTTACTGATCTTCATAATGGCCTCCAGATTAACCAAACTTTTAATTCTCGCCAACAGTCTACCGAAAATTTTCGCGGTTGTCACGTGAATATTCTTGCTTGACTTCCACAACGTTCTAGATTATAAATATAACCAATGAGTCGTTTGACTGACTCAAACTAAAAATTAAATAACGTTAGTTCGTCTGGGGTGCCAATTGGCTGAGATTAAACCCATCGAACCTGATGTAGTTTGTACTACCGAAGGAAGACAACTTTTACTGAATTTATCAGTCCAAAGACCTTCCTGCATGAAAGGTCTTTTTTCGTGCAGGTGCGCCTTGATAAATCGACTTGATGTAACCCCTTCCTCGTAGACAAACGGAAAGGGGCTTTTTTATGGTTACTGTAAACGGCGAGCCATTAGCAGAAGCTGCTGGCAAAAACCTACTCACATTCTTACAACAACGTGAAGCACCCATCGACAACATTGTCGTGGAATTAAACGGGACGATCATCCACCGCCCCGAATACGAGCAGACGTTGATCAAACCAAATGACAAACTGGAACTGATTTCGTTTGTCGGCGGCGGACGCTAAAGGGGGATTGCATATGCCAACCATTCAAGGAATGACCATTCAGGATGTTTATCAAGGCATGAAAGACCGTAACGTGGCCGATTCCACCGACCGTTTAACCACGGCACACGTTACCATTGCTGGTGCTGGCGGTTTAGGCTCCAACATTGCTATTGCGTTAGCTCGAATCGGTGTCGGTCATTTAACGTTGATTGATTTCGACCAAGTTGAGCTGAGTAATTTAAACCGGCAGCAGTTTAAACTCAGCCAAGTAGGCATGGATAAAGTGACCGCGCTCAAACAAAACTTGCAGGAATTCAACCCCTTCGTCACCATCGATACGCTGGTTCAAAAAGTGGACCATGACAACGTGGCTGAACTCTTTGCCGATGCCGACATTATCTGTGAAGCCTTTGATAATCCGAGCGCCAAAGCCATGCTATTAGACGCTGCCAGTGAATTTTTCCCCGACAAGCCCATGGTCATGGCTACCGGGATGGCCGGTACGCACAGTTCTAATTCCATCGTCACCAAACAAGTTCGCCCTAATCTCTACATTGCTGGTGATGGCACGACTACTGGTGCGGAAGGCCTCATGGCACCACGGGTGATGATTGCAGCGGGTCACGAAGCAAATATGATTACCCGTTTAATTTTAGGAGAAAACAATATTTAGGAGGAAATTCTTTATGGCAGAAGATGCAGATTTACTCACCATTGGTGGTCACACGTTCACCTCACGTTTTATTCTCGGATCTGGTAAATGTTCTTACGACCTGATTGATTCAGCCATTAACCAAGCTAAGGCGCAAATTATCACCATGGCGTTACGCCGGACGGATTCAGCGGAAGAAAATATTCTCAACTACATTCCTGAAGGAATCACCATTTTACCAAACACTTCAGGCTCAACCAACGCTGAAGAAGCCATTCGTACCGCCTGTTTAGCCCGCGAACTTAGTGGCAGTAACTTTATTAAACTGGAAGTTGTCCCGGATAAAAAATACTTGATGCCAGACAACAACGAAACCGTCAAGGCCACAGAAGTTTTGGCCAATGAAGGGTTCATCGTCATGCCATACGTCCTGCCTGATTTAAACGTTGCTCGCCAGTTAGTGGATGCCGGAGCTGCCACCGTGATGCCTTTAGCTGCCCCAATCGGCACCAACAAGGGCTTAGCAACCAAAGATCTGATTCAAATCTTGATTGATGAAATCGATGTGCCGGTGATTATTGATGCCGGAATTGGCCGTCCAAGCGAAGCAGCCGCAGCGATGGAAATGGGTGCCGACGCCATCATGGCTAATACGTCTATGGCCACCGCGCAAAACATTCCACTCATGGCAGAAGCCTTTCGCCTCGGTGTTGAAGCTGGCCGAAAAGCCTATCTGGCTGGTCCTGGCCGGATTATTGAACGCGGTGCTGTGGCGTCATCACCCCTCACTGGCTTAAGCAAATGATTCGTGAAACTAATGAGTGGCTGACTTTTGAACGCCGATTTCAGCAAATCATTCAGCTTTCGAACCACACGGTTGGCCAAAATCGTTTGGTTTATTCACCCAACTGGATAGCAGCACAGTCAGCCTTGATCCGCTTCGGTCAGCAAATTGGTCTCACCGTCATGGTGGATAACTACGGTAACGTTTATTTAGATTTACCTGGTAAAGATGATCAGGTGATTGCGACCGGTTCGCACATGGATACCGTCATCGATGGCGGTAAATACGACGGCTTATACGGCGTGCTCGGCGGCCTTCAAGCTATTAATGCACTGAAAAATCGACTGGGAACACCGCAGCACTCATTGCGCCTCATTTCCTTTAGTGAAGAAGAAGGCAGCCGTTTCAACACCACTTTCAGCGGTTCTAAATACTACGCTCTTCACCAATCAGTGGCAGCCTTAACCGATGCTGACGGGATCAGTTTTGAACAAGCTCGCAGCCAAGCTGTCAAACAACTGCAGTCATTGCCCGACGTTATCGCTAAACGACCAGCGATTTCAGCTAGCTTTACCGAATTGCATATTGAGCAGGGCCCCAGACTGATCACTAGTCACGACCAGATTGGCTTAGTTTCTGGCATCGTTGGTCAGCGTCGTTGGACGGTCACGGTTCAAGGCGAGTCAAATCACGCTGGAACTACCCCGATGAACGAGCGGCACGATGCCCTTCAAGCCGCAGTGACTATGATCTCATCCTTAAATCAGCATGCTCACCAATTGAGCGACAATTTAACCTTTACCGTGGGTCAGCTAAACGTTTCCCCTAATACATCAAACGTGATTCCAGGCACCGTAACGTTTACAATCGATGCTCGTCACGCCGATGACCATGTCTTAGATGTATTTGAACAGTCTATCAATACCATCGAACATCAGTTAGCAGATCCACAAATCAAAGTTCACTTCAAACGTTACGTCAAAGATTCACCAGCAACGTTTGATACAACCCTGCTTTCACAAAATGAGTTGATTGCACAGCAATTAGGACTCACGTCACGGGTCATGACTTCCGGTGCTGGTCATGATAGTTACGTTATGAATCAAGCGTCGCCCACGACGATGATTTTCGTTCCCAGTGAAGGCGGGATCAGTCACGCACCCAATGAATTTACTCAGCTAGCTGATTTAAAGGCCGGCATTGCATTACTAATGGCTAGTCTGCAAGCCCAGGCATACTAGCGATTAAAACACTTTCCGATTAATTAAAAAAGGGACTGAGTAGCCGTCTACACAGCTACTCAGTCCCTTTTTGGAGTCAAATTATTTACTTAACAGTGATTTTACAGTCTTGTTAACAAGACTACCATCAGCTTTACCCTTAAGTTTAGGCATGACAGCGCCCATCACTTTACCGAAGTCAGCCATTGAACTGGCACCAACTTCACTAACCGTATCAGTGACGATTTGCTTAACTTCGTCATCGCTCAGTTGTTTTGGTGCATATTTCTCCACCAGCTTAATCTCAGCATCCAAACCGTCAACTAAATCCTGACGGCCTGCATCAGCAAATTCTTGGCGAGATTCCTTCCGTTGCTTAAGTTCACGGGAAAGTACCGTTAACTCCTCGTCATCGCTTAAATCATGGCCCAGCTTAACCCGTTCGTTGGTTAAAGCTGCTTTGATCATCCGAATAACACTCAAAGCAACCTTATCACGAGCCTTCATAGCTGTTTTTAAATCTTCTGTAAGCGTGTCTGATAATGACATGTCAAAACCTCCTAATATTCATTAATTGGTTCAAATCTCAAAAAAAGACTCCTGTTAAACAGGAGCCCCGCTGCAACTTAGAAACGCTTCTTGTTCTTGCGTTTTCTTGCTGCTTCTGATTTTAATTTCTTTTTAACGCTTGGCTTTTCATAAAACTCACGTTTACGGTATTCTTGTAAAGTACCGCTTTTTGAAACGGTTCGTTTGAAGCGCCGAAGAGCATCGTCAAGAGACTCGTTTTTGCGAACGACTGTCTTTGTCATGTAAATCCCTCCCTCCGAGCTCTAATAGTAACCGATTGAAAATGAACAACAAAAGAAGCCCTTTCCAATAGTTCCTTTTAATTATACCTACCTAATGGCCGAACGTCAATCATTTCAATTAAGTTTTATCATAGAAATTCAAATATCATCTGCAAGTTCGCACCTGTGCTAAAATTAGACTAAATCGAAATTAACGGGGGCTTTATTATGGCTGAAAATTCAGATATCGATATCTTCATTATCTCAGATTCATCCGGTGAAACGGCGTTAACTGTTGCTCAAACTGCAGTAGCACAATTTCCCGACATCCAAGTTAAGTATCAGCGCTTTCCTTTCATTCAAACGGAGTCGATTCTAACTGGCATTTTAAAAATGGCTGCGCGTAAAAAAGCCGTTCTTTACTATACACTGGTTACCCCTACCTTAAGTGAACAGATTTCGCACTTTACGGAGGAGAATCACCTGCAAGCCTTTGATTGCCTTCAACCAGCCATCAAAGCTTTAACCGACAGAACCGGTGTTAAGCCTGCATCCATCCCAAGCATTAATCACAGTTTGACGGACACCTACTTTGATCGTATCGGTGCCATGGAATTCGCTGTGGCCTATGATGACGGTAAAGATCCTACAGGTCTGCTGAAAGCCGATATTGTCATTCTCGGTGTTTCGCGGACTTCCAAAACACCGTTATCACTTTTCTTGGCAAATCGTGGGATTAAAGTGGCCAACTTACCACTATCACCAACCTCACAGCTGCCTGACGAATTATGGAAAGTCGACCCTGCTAAGATTATTGGCTTAACTAACAGTCCCAAAGTTTTACGGCGGATTCGCCAGCAACGCATGATCTCGTACGGCTTACCAGCTGAAAGTGCCTATTCAGACACGGAAAAAATTAAGGCAGAGCTTAAATATGCTGACGAAATTTATAAGAAGATTGGTTGCCTAGTGATCAATGTGTCAAATAAGTCCATCGAGGAAACCGCGACGCTTATTCTGGAAAATTTGAATCTTGAACCTGCAGAAGTTGATACCATCAAAGATTAACTATTCTTCCATAAAGAAGTTGTGACATCAGTCTATATTGATAAAAATTTCATTTGGTTTCTTAACTTAAAGACAATTTAAAGTTTGCTTTTGTTCAATACTTTAATCTAGTCTAAACCTGCGCCACAACTCAGATTCCGGCCATTTAACACAAAAAAACGTATTCCGACAAAGTTCGACGGAATACGCCTTTTTGCGTTAAATTCTGGAATCTACCGAGTTGTGTCACACTCTCTTAATCGTCAAAACTAAGACTGGTATCAAACGGTTTTTGAGCCAACACATCCGCCTCAATACTTGGATTGAAGACCTGTCGCTTTAGCATCTCTACCTCGTAGCCATATGGCGCAAATTTATGCTTCTTGTCAACGGCCACCCATGGTGTTTCCATCACCTTGGGGACGTTCTCTAAGCTTGGGTGATGCGCAACAGCGTTCAAAGCATCAAAGCCAATGGTCCCGTTACCCAATAATTCATGACGGTCTTTGTGACTGCCTTGAGGATTCTTTGAATCATTCAAATGAATGACCTGCAAACGATTGAGGCCGATAACATCGTCAAACTGTTTCAGCACACCATCGAAGTCATTTTTAATGTCATATCCAGCATCACTGGTGTGACAGGTATCGAAACAGACGGAAAGTTTATCATTGTCGGTCACCTGATCGATAATTGACGCTAACTGTTCGAAGGTAATTCCCACTTCAGTCCCCTTGCCAGCCATGGTTTCCAGCGCGATTTTGACCTTTTGATCCGGTTCAATAATTTCGTTTAAGCCCTTGGCAATTTGTGCAATGGCCGCTTCCGGACCCGCGCCAACGTGGGCACCCGGATGGAGGACAATCTGAGTTGCACCAATGGCTTCTGCCCGTTTAACCTCTTCTCGCAGAAATTGAACGGCAAAGGGATAATTTTCAGGTTTAACCGTGTTCCCTAAATTAACAACATATGGCGCGTGAACTACGATTTGCTGTAGCCCGTGATCCTTCATAAAGGCGTGACCAGCCTCAATGTTCAGTTCATCGATGGGCTTGCGACGCGTATTTTGCGGTGCTCCGGTGTAAACCATGAACACATTTTCACCATAACTTGCCGCTTCTTTGGCTGAACCAAGCAACATCTCTTTGCCCTTCATACTCACATGTGAACCAATTAATAACGTCATTTTTTAATTCCCCCTAAAATCACTTCGGCAACTTTCTGCGAAGCTGCCCCATCTTCCCACTCACAATATTTCGCGTTAAAGCCAGCCAATTGGGAACGGTAGTCAGGAAAGTCCCCCTGTTTAGCAAACTGAGCCACGTACGCATCAAAATCCGCTTCAGTAGTGGCTAATGGTCCGGGAATCTCAGCTTGGTAATTAAAGTAAAACCCTCTCAGCTGATCGCGATAATGCTCTAAATCATAGGCATAAAACAACATTGGCCGGTTGAGGTTGGCGAAATCAAACATGACTGAGGAATAATCGGTAATCATCAAATCGGTAATCAAATAAAGATTAGCAATATCCTCATCCGCAATGATTTTTACCCGATCCTCAAACCCTTTAATATCAATGTGATCCTTCACCAAATAGTGCGGTCTCAACACCAGCACAGCATTGTCATCAACCTGTTCAAAAAAGCGTTGTAGGCTAAACGGCAGTTCAAAGTGATACTGGCCGGTTTGAATGGCATCATCATCCCGCCAAGTCGGTGCGTAAGTCATGACGGTTGCGTTGGCATCACCCACTAATCGCTGCTTCAACTGTTGAATCGCTGCTGGCGTATTTTGACGATACAGCACATCGTTTCTGGGATAACCAATATCCAAAAACTGATTGTGAAACTGAAAGGCCGACCGAAAAATTTGCTTGGAATAGTCATTTGGCGCAATCAGATAGTCCCAACGCGCAGCTTCACGAGTAAACTGACGATAATAATCTGTGGTTTTTGTTCCAGGAATCGCAACGTGCTCAATGTCCACACCTAAATGCTTCAATGGTGTCCCATGCCAGGTTTGAATGTAGACCGTCCCTTTATTCTTGTGCCACCAGTTTGGCAGTCTGGAATTCAAGACCCAAAAACCAGCATGAGCCATGAGCCACACCCATTTAAACGAAAACCGTTTCACTAACTGAATATCTGGGTACTTCGCGTGCAACGCACGATAGCGACGTGGTTTAACCCCAAAGTAGGCGGTTTTTTTTAACTCCGGACGATCAGCAACCAACTGATGATAAATTGCTGCCGGATTATCGTTAACATCGTTACCATTAAAACTTTCAAACATGATCAGATCTTTTTTTGCCGGGATACAAATAAACCCATCGTTTAAAACGATGAGTCCATAGCGAATCACGATTTTTAGACCTTTGATGACTTGGTTTTTAAGTCCAGCCATTTTCATCGTAATTCCTCCTTGTTTATTTACTAAATTAAATCGACGAAACGTGAACGGAACTTGTAGTGCAGATGTGAGCCGACTAATAAGAAGAACAAAACAATTAGCCAGAACTCAATGGTCAACGTCGGCCGTTGCCAGAACCAGCCTTGCCCTAACATGGCTTCCCGGAAACCAGAAACCACGTAGAAGAACGGGTTCAACTGTAAAAGTCGGGTGACAACTGGTGGAAAACTGCCGGTTTCAAAGTTAAACAGCACACCAGAAATATAGAACAACATCCGCATTACTGACTGCAGCAACACATGATAGTCACGAATCAAGATTGACACTGCTGAGTTAAAAATCCCAAAGGCAATCAAGAACATGATCATGCAGAAGAAGTAGTAGATCCATTCAATCCAGTAAATGCTTGGTCGGATACCATAAATCAACCCAACCACGATTGACACTACTAACATCGTCCAAAACGAACTTAAATTCGACACGATCTTAATCGATGGCAAGGCAGAAACCGGAAACTTCATCTTAGAAACCATGCTGACACGTTGATAGATACTCTTAGACGCATCCAACGTCGCCCGGTTCATGAAGAACCAAGGAGTGATTCCGATAACCATCCATGGTAAGTAATCAACACCGCTGCTTTGACCGTGCTTAAGGCCAACACCGAACACTAGCCAGTAAATACAGATCTGAATCAGTGGGTATAAGTACTCCCAAACTAAGCCCAAATAATGGCTTTGATAACTGGCACGATCTTCGTATTTTGAAATCCGGAAAATCATACCTAAACTCTCAAATTGTTCCTTAAATAAGGTTACGACCTCTTTCAAAGGTTAACACTCCTTTACGCCACTTATTTTGCTAAATAGTGACAGTAATATTCCACAACCCGTTGGGTCGCATGACCATCATTATAGGTATTCCAATGATGGTTAAACCTGGTAAAATCAGTTTGACTATCAGCTAAAATAGCTGCCTTTAGTTCAGATGGCGTCCGCAAAGGTGCTGACGGTAACCACTTTAAAAAGTGGGGTTGAATGCCAGGGTTTTGCTGGTATTCTTCTAAATCAGACATATAGAAAAGCAGGCTATGAGCGTGTGGCAGCAAACTATAATCGAAAGCAATGGACGAATAGTCAGTGATCAACGTCTCCGTTACCATCAGCAGATCTGTGGTTGACAGCTGCGGATAAAAACGAACTTGATGCGTCGTCGATTGACTGAAACGCTGTTCGTACTTTTGCAGCAACGGGTGAAGCTTAATCACTACCACCGCGTTCGGGTCTGCCACCAGTGCGTCTTTCAGTTCTGGCGTCAATTCAAACGTCATCGAATCCCGATACGTCGGTGCGTATAAAATCACCCGATGCTTGGTCAGTCCTGGAGCTAACCGGTTGATTCGATTCAGCGCGCCCTGTTGCCACTTAGCTGAAAAGAACCGGTCAGACCGCGGGTAACCCATAAGCTTCATCCGTGACCGTGGTACGCGATAACTGTCCTGAAAAACGGTGCCCATGGCGTCTGACGCCACTACGTAGTCATCAAACTGATCGTACACTCGCTGGAAACGACGCTGATCAGCTTTCGATCGATGACTGGTTTTTGGGTCACCCCAGCCAAAACGCTTGATGGCCCCATTAGCATGCCATAGCTGAACGATCTTGGCATGACGCGGATGTAATAACCCGCCTAAAAACGCATAATAATTATCGCAGAAAATCAGCCGTGAAGACATGATCACCGGAATTCCCGTAAAAACAAAATGCAAGTTATCACGAAACGGGATCACTTTCACACCGTAAGCTGCGAGTTGTGTTGCTTCTACCTCAACGTCAGGTCGATAAAACACGACCAACTGCTGATCTTCAGGTAATTTATCAGCCAGAGCTAGTATAAACTTCAAATTATTGCCGAAACTCATCAGGTAAATAACTGAATGAACCCTGCCTCGCTTAAAGAAGTTCAGCACAGATATCAACCGGACCAGCCAAATATAAATGACTTTCACAGCAGACCACCAATTCTATTTTTTCCTGTGTTACGCCACCGAACAACCGGCGTCGCAACGCACAACATGGTATTATACCACATTCATATTTTAAGTAACTGGCTTTTATGAGAATTTAAGAATTTGTCCAAGAACGGGCATGACATCAATCTACTTTGACGTGATCTGCCACTAATTTCTTAAGTTCAAAACGGTTAAAAACGTAAATAATGCCTATTCCCGCAACGTTCACCGGAATAGGCATTATTTACGTTAGATCCTAGAATCCGCCGAGCTGTGTCACACTCTCTCACAACTTCGGTTCATAAAAATGACCCAAAACTTTATAAATTTCTGAAACACTGACAAAAGCACTGGAATCAGCTTCGTCCATAGCTTCCTCTAAATCGGACATTTCATAACGCGAAATAACGGTAAACAGGATGGTTTTCGTGTCGTGATGATACGCACCTTCCGCATCGTGGACAATCGTGATTCCACGCCGAATATGATTTTGAATAGAATCAATCACCGTTTTCGGCCGGTCCGTAATGATCATGACCTGCATTAACTGCTGACGAGTATACGTCATGTCCATGACTCTGGCGTTGACCACTAACCCAATAGCGGAATAAAACGCGTGAGGCCAGCCATACAGGAACCCGGCCGCTAAAATGATCAGTGAATTAAAGGCAATATTAATGGTTCCAATAGAACGCCCTGTCTTACGGCGGATCACAATGCCTAAAATATCCAACCCACCGGTTGAGATCCCGTTTTTCAGAGCTAAACCAGTCCCGAAGCCGTTCACAGCGCCACCAAATAACGCGCAAATAATCGGATCAGTAGTCAAATGAACCGGATGCAGCATTTTGATCATTAAACTGGCCAGAAAAACCGTAATCACCGTGTACATAGTGAAATTATGACTAATTTGCCGCCAAGCTAGCACGAACAATGGCACGTTCAGTAAAAACAGCCCCACCGCCGTTGAAATTACAAACGTCAGGTGCCGTTCGGTTAACGTGGTCACAATTTGAGCTAACCCGGTAATCCCAGAGGAATAAATATGTCCCGGTGTCCAAAAGAAATTCATGGCTATCGAAACCAAAATGCCGTATATAAATGCAGTAGAAATTTTTCCAATTGATTGATGGCGTTTGACTAAACGCTGTACATCATCCATAACAAACCCTCTTATCCAATCATAGGTTACTATCAGTATCTTAGCATAGCATACCTTTTCCTACCGCACAGCATTCTTTTCATTTTCTAAGAACTAGTTCATTTAGTTTCGGATTTTTGCCAATGCTGATTAACGAATTTTTCCCGTCCACCAGCTTCTTCCATGGCAAAACGTTCAGGATTCTTGCGGTAAAATTCTTGGTGTTCTTCTTCTGCTTCATAGAAAGGTTTCGCGTCCTCAATTTGAGTGACGATTGGGTCATCAAACTGATTGCTGTCAATCAAAGCTTGGCGAGACTTCTCAGCAATCTGCCGTTGATAGTCATCTTTGACAAAAATTACTGGCCGGTAATTATCCCCGCGATCCTGGAACTGCCCCATGGCATCCGTTGGATCAGTCTGCTGCCAATAAATTTGGACCAACTTCTCGTATGATATTACTTCAGGATCAAAGGTGATTTTAACGGCTTCCGTATGTCCCGTGGTGTGGCTTTTGACCTGTTCATACGTGGGATTGGCCACGTGACCGCCAGTATAACCAGAAACGACCTTTTCAATTCCCGGCTGGGTGTCAAATGGCTTCACCATGCACCAGAAACAGCCACCAGCAAAAATTGCTGTATCAAAATGTTTCGTTTGTTCACTCATTTATTTCACCTCTAAATTTAATGAAATAAGTATAAAGCATTTAGTAGTAGGAAACAAGTAAATCGCACACTATCAAGTTAGCAAGTCCAAATTTAATTTCAAATTGGTGCTTTACAAATAATAAAATAACGGGTAAGATACCCTTAAATTAAAAAATGATTAAAGCAATGACGAGCAAGAGTAAACTTTTTCTCATTTTTAGAGAGTCTGCGTTTGGTGCAAGCAGGTAATGAGACAAGTTGAAAGTAGGCTCTGAGCTGTAGATGCGATGTTTGAGTGTCTACTGGGTGCCCCCGTTATCAAGGCCAGCGAATACGATTTGATCGTGCTCGCTAAGGTTACTTATGTAACGACGACAAGGTGGTACCGCGCATTGTAAAGCGCCCTTCGAAGATTTAACTTCGAAGGGCGCTTTTCTCATTTTATTTTAATTTACTATCTGATCAGGAGGAATGCTATATGACAGCATCTTTGATTCACACACTTACTTCCATGGACCAACCGATTATCCCGGCGGCTGGCGATGGCCAAACCATGACTTTATTAAGCCAATCAAGCTTTCCCGCAATCTTTTTGGATGGGACGTTAACCACCCAGACACTTTTGGCCGAAAACAATCAGGGGTTATTGACCCTATCGGAATACGCCAAGTTTTGCCGTGACATGCAGCTCAAAAAAACGTCACCGCTCATATACGATCTGCAATCCGGCTTTGGTAGTCCACTGAACACCTACTACGCAGCTCAGGAGTTGGAACGTTCGGGTGCGGATACCATCATCTTAAATGATCAGACTTATCCCTCGCATTCACTTAACCGGCCGACCACTACCACCCCCGCTGATTTACTTGGGAAAGCCAAAGCTGCCCAAGATGGTTTAGAAAACGACGCCACCGAGTTATGGATCAAGTTAGAAGGTATCTGGGATTACGGTACCAAGGGCATTTTACAGCGTATCCATTATCTAGCCAACATTGGTGCTAATGCCATTATCATCGACCACTACACTGATGACCAGTTAAATACCATTATCGCCGCAACGCCAGAGTTACCTATCATCGCAACTTGGACACCGAATACCCCGCATAACTCTGGTATCACCGCTTGGCTAGATACTGGCTGCCTGGCACGTCAAGCGCAGCAAGCTCGCCAGCAAGCACTCACTGAACTAAAGAAAGGATCGATTGCCTATGCTGAAAAATGATCGCATGCGTCACCAATTTAAAACCGATGTTATGAGCGGCCACATTGTCCGAATGATGGTTGCGCCAGATGCCCTAGCCGCTAAAATTGCTCAATCTTGTGGCGCCAAAGCCGTCTTTAGCGCTGGTTACGCCACTAGCGCATCAGCCCTTGCCATGCCAGATCGTGGCATCAGCGACTTTGGCTTCGCCCTTGAGCGTTGCCGGGAAATTATCAACGCCGTCGACATTCCCGTTTTCGCCGACGCAGACACCGGCTACGGTGATTTAGATAACGTCAAACGAACCGTGGAATGTTACGAAGCCATCGGTGCTGCCGGCATCTTCATTGAAGATCAAGTTTGGCCAAAACGTTGCGGTCACATGGATGGCAAAAAGGTGGAACCTACCGAAGTACTTGAGGCTAAAATAAAAGCTGCCAAGGCTGCCCGAAAACACGATGATTTTCTAATCATGTCACGGACTGACGCTCGCGCCGTTTACGGGTTAGATGACGCTATTGAACGTAGCAGGCGCTACAAAGCAGCTGGCGCGGACCTGATCTTTATTGAAGCCCCACAAAGCAGTGAGGAATTGGAAAAAATCCACGAAGCTTTCCCCGATACGCCAATGATGGCCAACATGATTGAGGATGGCAAGACCCCGCTGACAAAAACGGAAGATTTGGAACGACTCGGTTTCAACATTGTGGTTCACCCCAACGCTATGACGTACACGCAAACCTACGCCGAAGAGCAACTAGTTAAAACATTGCAACGGGATGGCACCACTAAAGCTTACAAAGATCACATGATCACTTTCCCCAAATTCAACGAGTTTGTTGGCTTAGATAAAGTCAATGCTAGAGACGCAATGTACGCACCAGAAAAGATGGCGCAATTCATGACTGACTAACAGTATTCATAATAATAGGAGGAACCGCCAATGGAAGCATCTGCAATGAATCTAGAAACCCAACTCAACACAGCAAAAGAAACCCCACTATTCTATAAAGTTTTCGGTTTAGCGGGTGCCGGCATCATGTTAGATGCCGCCGACGTTTACATAGCAGGCGCGATTAACGGCGCCATCACCAGCTCAGGATTTGCGAGTATTCAGCAAGGCTCAATGTTTCTCTCAAGTGGCTTTCTAGGTCTCTTTCTAGGATCCCTGCTGGCTGGTTACATCGGCGACTTTTATGGCCGGAAGAAGTCCTATCAATATAACCTCCTCTTATTTGGAGTTTTCACCCTACTTTCAACCTTTGCACCGAACATCATTATCCTGACCATTTTCCGTTTTCTAGCCGCAACTGGTCTGGGTGCAGAAATTGTTACCAGCTACGCCATCGTCAATGAATTCGCCCCAATCAAGCGCCGTGGTCACTGGTCAGGTATGACTGCCATTGTTGCTAACAGTGGTGCACCCATTACCTTATTGATTGCCACCTTCATGATTCCAAAGTTTGGCTGGCGCTCAATGTTCTTATTAATCGGTATCCTCGCTTTGATCCTGTGGTTCGCCCGTCGTCATTTCCCCGAATCACCCCGTTGGTTACTCTCTAAGGGTCGCACCGAAGAAGCTAACGCCATTATCAAGCAACTCACCACTCGCGGTCTGTACGAAGAAGGCGAGCTTCAAGATAAAAATGAAATCATTAGCCACATTAGTTTCGCAAAAGGGTTGTTCATTGCCATCATCGCCGTTAGTGCTACCCTACTTTGCCAATACACCTTTACCACTTGGGTACCAACTTTGCTCCTCAAACGAGGCATCAGTATCGTTAGTTCAATCGGTTTCTCAGCCATCATGATGATTGGTGCGCCAATCGGCTCAGCCATCGGTGCAGGTCTAGTTGACCGTGCCGGTCGGAAAAAAGTTATCATTCCTGGTTTCATTGCCGTAGCTCTGTTAGGTATCGCTTACGCTTACGAAACCACCACTTTAGGCATTATCATCAACGGCTTCTTACTCACGGTGACCCTCTACATCTTGGTTGCAACCGTTGTTAGTATCTATACCAACGAATTGTTTGAAACCAGCCACCGGTTCCGTGGTGCCGGTATCGCTAATGGTATCTCAAAATTGTTGAACGTTTTGATGCCAACACTGGTTGCTTTCATCATCACCAGTTCATCACCCTCATTCTTGTACTATGGCATTGCAGCAATCGCGATTGCTGCAGCCATCATCATCGCCTTCTTTGGTCCAGAAACGGATCAAAAAGCGATTAAATAATGAGTGATTACATTTAAAAAGCTGCATTCTCGATTGACGGGAATGCAGCTTTTTAAGATTCAGACTAAAATTACTTATCTTCTTTGCCTTCATCGTCATCCTTAGTCACAAACAGACTCAAATCTTGTAATTGTCTGTCTGAAACCGTGGTTGGTGCTGAAGTCAATGGTTCGATAGCCTTCGAGTTCTTAGGGAAGGCAATCACGTCTCGAATGTTACCGCGCTTAGCTAACAAGCGGGCAAAGCGATCCAAGCCGATAGCCAGACCACCATGAGGCGGAAAACCGTAATCCAAGGCATTTAGCAGATAACCAAATTGGTCTTCTGCCCGTTCTTTAGTAAAGCCTAACGCCTTGAACATCTTCATTTGCAGGTCACGGGTGTGAATACGGATTGAACCGCCACCTAATTCTAGACCGTTTAAGATAATGTCGTAACTTTGAGCATAGGCTTTGTGAGGATCTTCGCCTTCGTCCAAGTAATGTTCATCGCCAGCCTTTGGCATGGTGAATGGATGATGGGCTGGAACCCAACGCTTCAAGTCAACATCGTAGTCAAACAGTGGCCAGTTAACGACCCAGAGGAATGCAAACTTCGATTCGTCGATCAAGCCTAATTCGTTAGCAATGGTCCGACGTAAGTAATCCAAAGTTTGGGCAACTACACGACTGGAATCACAAGCAAATAACAGCAGGTCGCCAGGTTTGGCACCAGTGCGTTCAGTAATTGCTTTGTATAATTCGGCGTTATCCTTGAAGAACTTGGCGATTGGGCCAGTAAAGTTATCTTCAGTGACCTTCAACCAAGGTAATCCCTTGGCGCCAAAACGGTCGATATGTTCAACGAACTTATCGATATCCTTCCGAGAGTACTTATCAGCACCACCAGGAACGGCAATCGCCTTAACTTGGCCGCCATCCTTGAGCACGTTGTTGAAGACGTTAAAGCCTAGGTCATCAACTAAGTCGCCCAAGTCCTTTAATTCCATACCAAACCGGACATCTGGCTGGTCAGTCCCAAACCGGGCCATTGATTCGTCCCAATCTAAGCGATCAAATGGTAATTTAACGTCAATACCCAAGGTTTCTTTCATAACCTTAGCAATCAAGCCTTCAGTTAGATCCTGAATTTCTTCAGCGTCCAAGAAAGAAGTCTCCATATCGATTTGGGTAAATTCTGGTTGACGGTCACCACGTAAATCTTCATCACGGAAGCAACGCGCGATTTGGTAGTAACGATCAAAGCCAGCACCCATCAGCAACTGCTTGAACAATTGTGGTGATTGTGGCAACGCGTAGAAGTGACCTGGGTAAACCCGTGAAGGTACCAGGTAATCCCGTGCGCCTTCTGGTGTTGACTTGGTCAAATCAGGGGTTTCAATGTCGATGAAGCCTTGTGAGTCAAAGTAACTGTGGACTGATTGGGTGATCCGGTTACGAATCATCAACCCACGCTGCATTTCTGGCCGACGCAAGTCTAAGTAACGGTACTTCAACCGCAGATCATCAGACACGTTGATATTATCTTGAATGTAAAATGGCGGGTTTTTAGCCTTGTTCAACAGGTTGATTTCTGAGACCCGCACTTCAATCTTACCCGTGCGCATCTTGTCGTTAACTTCGTGTTCAGCACGAGGAACCACGTGACCCTTAACTTCAATCACGTATTCGTTCCGTAACTGATCAGCAACAGCTAAGGCATCCTTGTCGAATTCCTCGCTGAATACTAATTGAACGATTCCTTCACGATCCCGTAAATCAATAAAAATCAAACCGCCTAAATCGCGCCGTTTTTGAACCCAGCCCTTTAAGACGACATCTTGATCAAGATATTTTTCGTCCACCAGACCGGCGTATGTTGTTCGCTTCATCTTATTCTCCTCTTAATCAATATTTGAAATTACTTCAGCAAAATGAGTCATCACATCAGCCAATGGCGCTGTCACTTCATTACCAGAAGTCATGTTCTTCACGTGAATCGTTTTAGCAGCTAATTCAGCTTCACCAACGGTCAACGTGTAGGCTGCGCTTAAGCGGTCAGCCGTCTTGAACTGTGCCTTGGGCTTGCGAGCCAAGTAATCGCGATCAGCCGAGTAATCTTGTGAACGCAATGCTTGAACCACTTGCAAGGTGGTGGCGTTAGCTTCATCACCAATACCGACCACGTAAGCATCTAAATGATGTTCTTCAGGGAACTGAACGCCTTCAGCTTCCATCAAAAGAATCAGCCGTTCCATTCCTAGGCCAAAGCCAACACCAGAAACTTCTGGACCACCCAATTCTTCAACCAAACCGTTGTAACGGCCACCGGCACAAACCGTGGTGTAGCCGTGACCCAGCGCCTTAGAGTCAACCATAAATTCAAAAATGGTGTGGTTGTAATAATCCAGACCACGAACCATGGTTGAATCAACCACGTAGTCGATGCCTAAAGCAGTCAAAAGACTTTTCACTTGGTCAAAATGAGCTTGGGCAGCAGGTGTCAGGTAATCCAAAATTGATGGCGCATCCGCCACAAACTTCTTGTCCTTTTCATCCTTACTATCCAATACCCGCAGCGGGTTCTTGTGCAGCCGAACTTGAGAATCCTCGCTAAGTTCATCATAGTGCGGTTCCAGGTAATCAATCAGGGCCTGACGATAACTGTCGCGGGACTCCTTATCACCTAGCGTATTGATGGCTAGCCGTAAATTATCAATGCCAAAGTGCTTAAACAAGTCGCGACCCATGGCAATGACTTCCACGTCTAACGCGGGTTCATCGGAACCAAATGCTTCCACCCCAATTTGGTGGAATTCCCGTTGCCGGCCGGACTGTGGCCGTTCATAACGGTACATCTGACCCATGTAGTATGTCTTAAAAGGCTTTTGAACTTCCGGACCATAGAGCTTGTTTTCCACGAAGGCCCGAACAACACCGGCTGTACCTTCTGGCCGCAAACTAATGTGCCGGTCACCCTTATCCTTAAAGTCATACATTTCTTTAGTAACGATATCTGAAGTGTCCCCAGAAGTTCTGGAAAATACTTCAAAATTTTCAAATAACGGCGTCCGAATTTCTTCGAACCGATACTTCTTGAATACTTGACGCGCAACTGCCTCAACATACTGCCAGTGCTGACTCTCACCGGGTAAAATGTCCGCAGTGCCTTTTGGTCGCTGATAACGCATAGTATCTTCCTTTCCGATTTTCGTTGAAGTTAAAGGTGTAGAAAAAAATAAAAAACACCCTTGTTTTCACAAGGGTGCTTCGCACGGTACCACCTTAAATTAACTCATCCATAACGTTGGACACGAATAATCGCTTATTCACCTCAAAAGTGTCTTCAACTTCCCGCCTGCTGTATCTTTTCATCAACCAGATACTTTCTGAAAGTCACGGGTTATTTACTCATCTTTTTCATCGGTGTTTCATTTATTTAACTACCAATAAGACTACTCAGTTACCCGCTAAAAGTCAAGGACGATTTGACCGGAGACTGTATCTTTAATCGAAAATATCCTATAATTATAAGAAAAACTAATCGAGGAACTCAATTTGAACTACCTTAAACAACACTGGCAGCAAATCGTTATTTCGCTTGCAATTCTACTAACCCTTGGCATTGCCGTCTTTCAAACCGTTCGTCAAGACCGGTTAACGACACCAATCGCTAACATTAACGTGCGTACGGGTCCTAACATTAACTATCAAACAAAGGCCATTTTGAAAAAGGGACAGGCCGTTTACATCGTTCAGAAAAAGGACAACTGGTACAAGGTGCGCTACAATGATCACCAATTTGGCTGGGTGGCCAGCTGGTTGATCAACCAATCAGGCAAAATTCAAACGGCAACTAACCTTTCTGAAGCTACGATCGTTTTAGACCCTGGTCATGGCGGTAGTGACTCCGGGGCGCTTTCAATCGATCAAAAACACGATGAGAAGACTTATACGCTGCAATTAGCCAAAAAGGTGCGTAACCAGCTAACTGCTCGTGGTGCCCATGTCATCATGACACGAACCGGTGACCAAGACGTTTCACTGGGTGCACGACCAGAACTGGCAACGGATAATCACGCCGATGCCTTCATTAGCTTTCATTACGACTCCAGTCCCAGCAACAACCTAGGGTCAGGATTTACAACCTACTACTATCATGCAAATACTTCTCTCAAATTAGCCCGGACGATCAACCAGCACCTCGTTGGTTTACCCATTGAAAATAAAGGTGTCGAAGTGGGTAACTTTGAAGTGATTCGCGACAATCTCCGTCCAGCGCTACTACTAGAGATGGGTTACATTAATACTGACAAAGATTTCAAAGCAATTGAAAGCCCAGCCTATCAAAACAAGGTCGCTAAAGATGTGACAAACGGTTTGAGTGCTTACTTCGAAACCAAATAATTGACGAAAGGATGGATTATTATGAATAATGAGTGGCTTAAACAGCTACCGATTAAAGGAATTAAGAACGTCACACCAGTCTCAGGTGGTGACATCAATCAGGCCTACCGATTAGAAACAGCGACCGACCCCTATTTCTTATTGGTACAGCCAAACCGTGAGCAGTCATTTTATCAGCACGAAATCGAGGGGCTCAAGTTACTGGGTCAAGCCGCCCTGGTTCCAGAGGTCATCGCTTCTGGTCAAATCAATGGCGATGCCTACCTCATCCTATCATGGCTGGAAACTGGCACCGGTGATCAATATGACTTGGGTCAACTGGTTGCTCACGTCCATCAAATTCATAATGACCAGTTTGGCTTCGACCACGACGTTGACGGTAAATTACCTAAGATCAATACTTGGCAATCTAGCTGGGGTGACTTTTACGTTCATCAACGGTTAGAAGTGCTGGCTAAACGGGCCGCTGAACACGGCCTTTGGAACCAAAAAAGGCAGGACCACCTTCAGCGGCTCTGCCAGATTATTCTAGATTATTATCAAACTCACGAAACAGTGCCCAGTTTATTGCACGGCGATCTTTGGTTTGGCAACGTCATGTTTACTGCTGATGGCAAACCGGCTTTAATCGATCCCGATGTGCTTTACGGTGACCGCGAATTTGATTTAGCCATGACTACGGTTTTCGGTGGCTTTGATGACCGGTTCTACCAAGGCTACAACGATACCTATCCGTTGCAACCTGGTTTCCAGCAGCGATTACCGTGGTATCAGCTTTACTACCTTATGGCACACCTAAATTTATTTGGCGAAAGCTACGGTAGCTCAGTTGACCGGATTCTCAGCAATTACTGAAGCAGCGCATTCGTCAATCCAATCACATTAGTCACGTTGATTTCAGGATGACTAGGCTCACCGTCAATGAGACGACCTGGGTCAAACAGGGCACCAGCAATACCGGCATTGTGTCCCGCATCAACGTCCAAAGTTCGATCACCAATCATTATGGCCGACGCTTTCTGAACTTCATTACGTTTAATTAAAGCATTCAACGAAGCCGGATTCGGTTTCCGTGGAAAAGGCTGTTCGCTGGTCACTTCATCAGCGAACAGTTTTTTTATCCCTGCAGATTGCAGCAACTGCATGGCACTTTGGTTGCGATGGGTCAATAAATAATGTGTACCACCCTCATCAACAAGTCGCTGAAGCAAAGCCACCATCCCATCAAAAGGTTTGGCTTGCGCAATCCGTCCACGTTCATTTTGCCGGTAGTCATGTTCTAACTGATCAGCCTTAATACTGAATTCAGCACTAAATTTTTGCAAAGCCGTCCCTAACGAATGCTGCCGCATGGTTTCGTAGATTTCCTGCTCGTCTAATTCAATTTCAGAAACCTGCTGCTGGGTCAAGGCCGTCATGAAAGCTTGCACCATGATGGGGTACGTATCAAAAATGGTGCCGTCAAAGTCCCAGAAAAAAGCTTGGTATTTCATGCATACTCTCCTTATAGATCCGCGCTATCAAAAATAATCGTCACTGGCCCATCGTTGACTAGACTAACCTGCATATCCGCGCCAAATTCACCCGTTTCCACGTGAATGCCAGCGTTACGCAACTTTTGATTGAACCGTTCGTAAATTTGCTTAGCATGATCCGGAGCACCCGCTTTGGTAAAACTCGGCCGGTTACCCTTTTTGGTGTCAGCATACAGCGTAAACTGAGAAACGGACAAAATGGCACCACCAACGTCTTGAATCGACAGGTTCATTTTGCCAGCATCATCGGAAAATACCCGCAGTTTAGCAATCTTATGGACATAGTAATCGATTTCGTCTTCACCGTCTGTGTCCGCTGCCCCAAATAACAACAAGTATCCCTGTTTAATTTGACCAACAACTTGTTCTTCAATGGCAACCTGCGCTGAGGTCACCCGTTGCAATACAATTCGCAAAATAAATCCTCCTTATGGATAACAGGATTCCACAAATTAAGACAAACCATTCTCGTTCTGATGATCTTGACATCAGAACAGGATGACTTGCCTTAATTAAAATCCTTAATGGCTATCGATTTTTGCCACAGTTTTTTCATTAATTATCTAAATGGCCGTTTAACAACGTAAACATCCTGAACGTTTTTGAGGTTATCCATCAATCGTTCCAACTGTTCAGCGTTGCGGATCCCAAGTGAAATTGAAATGGTCACCATCTTATTATGATCGACCCGGCCGTTCACAACGTTAAGCTGCTTAGTGGTGCCGTTAACGATACGCAATACATCGTTGAGTAACCCATCACGGTTATAACCCTGAATCTCAAGATCCGCGTTATACATGGTCGTGGTCTCGCTAGGATTATCCCAGTACACTTCCACGATCCGCTCGCCATTAGCCTCAGCGTGAGCCACGTTTGGACAGTCCAAACGGTGAACTGAAACACCGCGTCCCTTGGTAATGTAGCCGACGATTTTATCTCCGGGAACTGGCGCGCAACAGTGACTTAACCGCACAAGCAGGTTATCGACACCTTCAATAATGACCCCTTCAGAGGGCTTTAACTTCCGTTTTCGCTGTGAATCAGTCTCTGATTCAGTGTTATCAATGGTCTGGTGCTCTTCCAGCAATTCACGTTCTTCTTGACGCTGACGCTGTTCCTCACGTTGATGACGAACATCTTCCGTCAACCGGTTAGCAACACCCACCGGCTGAAGGTCACCGAAACCAACGGCCGCAAATAGATCATCAATGTGCTGATAATGCATTTTATCAACGACTTTTTGCAGTTTATCCTTCGTCATCAGTTCCTTAGGATCAAACTTAAAGTCCCGCAGCTGCTGCTCGATCGTTTGACGACCCGTTTCAATGTTTTTCTCCCGGTCTTTTTGACGGAAGAACTGTTTGATCTTATTACGAGCACGCCGGGTCGAAACCAGTTTTAGCCAGTCACGGTTAGGCCCTGCCGAGTTAGAGGAGGTTTTAATATCGACAATATCGCCGTTTTTAACTTCATAATCCAGTGGAACAATCTTGCCGTTGACCGTAGCCCCCGTTGTGTGATTGCCGACTTCAGTATGAATTTGATAAGCCATATCCAGCGGACCCGCACCCTTTGGCAGTTCCAGCACATCACCCTTTGGTGTAAAGGCGTAGACGTGGTCACCAAATAATTCACCCTTAACACTATCCATGAAATCAGACGCATCATCGGTGTCTTCTTGCAACTCGATAATCTGTTTAAACCAGTTGAGTTTGTTGCCAGTATTGGTGGTCTGAACCTTATCCGTTTTACCTTCTTTATAAGCCCAGTGAGCAGCCACACCAAATTCAGCCACCCGGTGCATCTCTTCAGTCCGAATTTGGACTTCAAGTGGCCGGCCTTCTGGACCAATGACCGTGGTATGTAAAGATTGATACATGTTGGCCTTAGGCATTGCAATGTAGTCCTTAAAGCGACCAGGCATTGGCTTCCACTTAGTATGAATGGCGCCTAAAACAGCGTAGCAATCACGAATGTTGTCTACGATCACCCGAATGGCTAACAGATCATAAATCTGGCTGAACTGTTTGTGCTGATCACGCATTTTCCGGTAAATGGAGTAAATGTGTTTTGGCCGGCCGTAAATCTCGGGATCGATATGCAGGTCATCAATGGCATGCTTGATATCTTGAATCGCTTCAGCAATGTAGCTTTCCCGTTGGTCACGACGGGAATTCATCAAATGAACGATGCGGTAATACTGCTGGGGATTCAAATAACGTAACGAAATATCTTCCAGTTCCCACTTAATAGCACTAATCCCAAGTCGGTCAGCCAATGGGGCGTAAATTTCCAAGGTTTCATTGGCAATCCGACGCTGCTTATCTGGCCGCAAATGCTGAAGTGTCCGCATGTTATGCAGACGATCAGCTAACTTGACGATCATGACCCGAATGTCCTTAGACATGGCTAACAGTAGTTTCCGGTGGTTTTCAGCCAGCCGTTGTTTATTAGACTTATACTTGATTTTACCAAGCTTTGTTACGCCATCAACGATCATGGCAACATCGTCACCAAATAACTCCCGAACGTCATCTAAGGTGACGCCGGTATCCTCAACGATATCGTGCAGAAAACCCGAAGCAATAGTTGTTGGATCCATCTTCAGATTAGCTAAAATACCCGCAACTTGTATGGGGTGCATAATGTATGGTTCACCCGATTGACGAATTTGATCCTTATGCGCAATCGCTGCGAACTTATAAGCACGTTCGACGATTGCTACATGATCCTTATTCATATAAGCTGATACGGCATCGATAACGCCTTGAGCTGTCCAAGTTTGCTCTCTCGACATCCGATCACATCCCCTCCGTGGCACTTAGGCCATAAGCTAAATAACTGATACAAAGGTAAACCGGCACGAAATATAACGCGTATTTCGGTCCTGACAATTGAATCCCCAAGGCGAACAAAACGGGCAACACAAAAATTAGCCACCAGCGATCGCCGCGATGTTTCACAAAATGGCCGATCAAGCCTGCTACTACGGAATAAATCAAACCGTATATGACGCCTGAACGCCAGAAGCCACCGATTGAAACGTTGTTTAAAAGAACCGGAACAGCCAGTCCCAAGATAATGCTGAGTACCCAATAAGGCCAGCCAATGCGTTTTATAACTGTCATGTTAACTCACTCTCTTATTTAATGAATGGTTTATATTTTAGCATTATTTTACACCATTGGATAGCATTCGATCATTGTAATTCTAACATGGTCGATACCGCGGCTAAAAAGTACAGCGGTGCGGTTTCAGTTCGCAAAATACGCGGACCCAATCCTGCCACTGTGGCCTGCTTTTCTTGAAGAAACTGCATTTCCTTTGGTGAAATGCCGCCTTCCGGACCAAAAACAGCAATCAGTCGCTGTCCCGGTTTAATCCGGTTCAATAATTTAACCAGCTGCGCCTGCTCACCCTGCTTAGCAGCTTCTTCATAGGCTACCAGCAAATGATCGTATTCCAGCTCGGCGATAGCCTGTTTCAACGTCTCAAAGTAGCGCACCGTTGGGACGTGGGTCCGGTGTGCCTGTTCGGCGGCCCCTTGCGCAATTTTTTGCAAACGGGTCAACTTTTTACTCAATTTGTTCGACTGCCACTTAGCGACTGACCAATCAGCACCAAAGAAGCAGATCGTGTTGGCACCCATTTCCGTGGCCTTTTGAACGATCCATTCAGCTTTATCCTGCTTGGGTAAGCCCGACAGAATCGTCACGTCGACTGGTAGTTCCACGTTCGTTTCCAATGCTTTGACCACGGTTACCGAATGATCTTCGTTGAGCTGGCCTAAATAGAGATTTTCCTGACCATCGACAAATTCTGCCTGATCACCTGGAACACCGCGCATCACCTGCAGCCAATGTTTTGACACCACAGTATCTAATTCAAAGTGAGCATCTGTTTTTAAAATTGGTTTGATAAAATACCGTTGCATTTATTCATCGTCCCCTGGCTTTTGAGCGATCACGCCGTACCAATCACCCATTTTTAGTGTTTGCCGAATTTTGAAGCCCTGCTTACGCTGCGCATCAAGAATTTGGTCAACCTTTTCTGAAATAATACCCGATGTCACAAAGTAACCATGCACTGGCAGTAACTGCCACGCCTGTGGAATCAACGGAATGATCACTTCGGCTAAAATATTAGCCACGATAATGTCCGCTTCACCAGTAACGCCCTGAAGTAAGTTATTCGCTGCAACAGACACATCCGCCGCAACGGGATTCAGTGCCAGATTCTTTTTAGCGGAATCCACCGCGACTTCATCGAGATCATAAGCCCGAATCTCACCGGCACCTAACTGTTTAGCCGTGATACTCAAAACACCAGAACCCGTCCCCACATCAATCAGCCGTTCGCCACCGTGGATCACCATTTCCAATGCCTGCATGGACAGTTTGGTGGTTGGATGGGTTCCCGTACCAAACGCCATTCCTGGATCAAGCTTAATGATCCGTTCGTCTTGGTTTTGAGGTTGATAATCTTCCCAACTAGGCACCACCGTCAAAAAGCGGGTCACCTGTACGGGATGATAGTATTTCTGCCACTCAGTTGCCCAGTTAGACTCGTCAACTTTATCAGTGGTGACTTTGGCTGGTGCAATAGCTAAGCCAAACGTCTTGAGTTCATCCACCCGTCGCTTGATTTCCGGCACAATTTCCGGTACATAAATCGTGGCGGGAAAATAGGCTGTTACCTGAGCACCACTTTGAACGTGAGGAATTTCATCCACGTTTAAAATTTCACCCTTTTGCGCCCAATCCGTTTTTTCAAGCTGCTCATAGTCCTTTTCATCATCAATTTGCACGCCAGAAGCGCCCTGTTCCATTAAAAGGTTACTAACTGCTTCTACTGCTTCATTAGTTGTTGTTACGGTCACTGCAGTCCAATCCATTGTTGTTCCCTCTCTTTTCTAGTCTAGTAAATTCTCCAAAAAAAGAACGCCAAAGTTACTTAGCGTTCTCCTCATCAGTCTGATGTTCCTGTTCTTCTTTTTGTTCCCGTTGCGGTAAGCGAGATTCAAGATAGTCTAATAATTCTTTTTCGGTTCGGAAGATCCGTGGATGCTTTTGTTTATGCAGTCTCAGATCGATTTCATTGATCTTTCGACGACCAGTCCACGTATGACTGTACCGGATGATTACCCGATTATTCAGCGCCTCCCGACCAAACTTAAAGACATAAACACTTTCAGGAGTCATCAGTGGCCGAATATAAGACTTTTCATACTGATAGTTTCGGCTCTTTAAGTACTGTTTGGTTTGATTTAGCACGGTAACCACCTCCCAACGATTTTTTTATAACCCGCTAAGTTACTATTAAGTACATCATATCATATTTCACTTGTAAGCAACAGATAACAGGGTTATTCCGCTCTTTAAAAAGAACATACTACTGGATTTTGGCATAAAAGTCAACCAAGTTATTAAATAATTCTCATAGAATATTCGGGATATTTTCATCATACCGACCCATCCGCTGTTCGTGCTTGCTTTTATGGGTGGAAATAGTATTCTTGAACCATGAACGCTTAAAAGTCAGAATTAAAGGGGAAGTTTATTCATGATTAAACCAACCAAACATTTGAATGGCTTTGATTGGGTTGAAACAACGGCCTTAACAGAAGCCGAACAGCAAACGCTAATGGCCGAGTATGGCATCACCGACGATATCATCACCTATGTCACTGATAAAGACGAAACAGCAAATTACGTCTATGATCCAGCAAATAATCAGCAGCTCATGATTGTTTTGGTCCCCTACCAACTCAAAAATACGCAAATGCCACGCTACATCACGCGGCCAGTTGGCTTCTTAATTCATCAAGGCGTTTTGTTCACCTTTAATGAAAGCCGCTTAAACTTTGTTGAACAAGCTTTTCAAAAATCCGCTGATGATACGGACATTAACACCACTTCCGCCTTTATTTTGGAATCAATGTTCGACTTAGTGGATAGTTACATTCCCATCGTCAAGTTTGTCACGAAACAGCGTAACCAGTTAGATAAAATGCTCAATAAAGATGCCAAAAACTCCAACTTAATGGCACTGTCATACTTAGGTCAAACGCTAACCTTCTTCAACAGCGGCGTTGAATCTAACAACGATTTGTTCGCCCGAATACCACGCACCTACTTTGGTGTGAACAACGATAGCATTGAAAACGATCTGCTTGAGGATGTCTCCATTGAATCCGACCAAGTCCAGCACATGATTGAAAACGAAGAACAGGTGGTCAACCGGATTACGGATACGTTTGACAGTATCATTAATAATAACTTGAATGATACCATGAAGTTCTTAACGATCTGGTCGCTAACCATGGCTGTCCCGACCATTGTTACCGGCTTTTTCGGGATGAACGTTAAGTTACCATTAGCACACTTTAACGGTGCCTGGCTGATCGTGATCGGCTTGTCAGTAGGTTTTATCGCTTGGCTATTATTGATCTTCAAAATGCACCATCGGTTATAGTTTTTTTAAATCATCCCTAATACAATTGATAACTTGACAAGTCTTTGATATGCTCGTAACTAATTAATTGTCTAAAACTTTGAAGGAGTCAACTTTATGAAAATTGCCGTTGTGACTGACTCAGCCAGTTATTTAACACCGGAACAGGTTAAAAACAACGATATTCACGTGGTACCGATCACCGTTATTTTCGGCCATCAGACGTATCTGGATAACGTTGAAATAACGACCAGTGAATTTTATCACCGCTTGAAAACTGACCCGCAGATGCCAACAACCACTCAAGTCACACTGGGACAAATGCAGACTATGTACGATCAGTTAGCTGACGAAGGTTATGATGCGGTCATTAGTATCCATCTATCATCAGGCATCACGACTTTTTACAGCAACTTGGTTAATTACCTGCCAAACGTGACCAATATCAAGGTCTACCCCTTTGATTCTTGTATTGCATCCGCTGGTGAGGCCGACCTCGTGATGTTGGCGGCCAAATTAATTCGAGCTGGTCGTTCCCCGGAAGAGATTATCCAGGCACTCACTCGTTTACGCGACACCATTGACGCTTATTTCGTGGTAGATGACCTTTCTCACTTGGTACGAACCGGGCGCTTATCCAATGCCTCAAGTTTTGTTGGGGGCTTGCTGCGGATCAAACCGATTTTGACCTTTAACGATCAGGCTCAAATCGTTGCCATTGAAAAAGAACGCACCATGCGACACGCCTATCAGCGAATCAAGCAAAAATTTCAAAGCGTATACGAACAGGCTGATTATCCACTACGTCTTACTGTAATCGATGCGAATAATGACGAATTACAGCAGGAATGGTCAGCTGATTTGAGTCAACAGTTTCCTAACTTAAAAATCGCCCACAGTGAAATTGGTCCCGTTCTCGGCGTCCACGTTGGTGCTGGCACCATGGCCCTATTATGGGATTATGACTGGGAACAGTGGCCAGATTCAGTCACTAAGTAAAGAAGGTTTTAAAATGAATTTTTTCTCTATTGGCAGTAAGGGTGATACGGACTACGTTTCCCGACACGATTTTATTGATCATTTAAACCAGGATCTGAATCACCCAGACTTCGACTTTTCACAGCTGCCAACACCCAAAAATCAGGCAGAGTACCAGCAATTATTAGGATTTATTCAAAAACAGATTTTACCGCGTTTAAAACATTAGCGTGTGAAAAAATAAGGGTTCAAAACGGAAATTACCTGAACTTTGGTAATTTTGTTTTGAACCCTTATTTGCAACTCTTTGTTTATTTAAGCAGGTTTTAGCTATAAAAAAATAAATTTTCTTCAATCAAGGAACCAGCTAGAATTTTGATCAATATCGGCTGACGTCACAACTGGTCCATCTTGTTTTATCCTATTTTACAGATGTTTCTTAATCAGTGCTTCAAACTCCGTGACCGACCGCGGTCCAATCACCGCATCCACGATTTGACCGTTCTTTTTCAAAATAATGGTCGGCGTACTTTGAACCCCCAAGGCCCGCGCAATCAATGGTTGACGATTAACTGTCAGCGAGATGAATTTGACTTGCTGAGCAAGCTCAGTCTGACTCGCCAGATAAGTTAACGCGCGATCCGCTGCCGTACATGGCGGACACCAATCCGAGCGAAAATCAACGAGAACTAAACCATCGTGCGTCTCTTCCGCATACGCGGTATCTTGAATTGGTTTGATTGCTGTCATCCGTACTCGTCCCCTTTTAAACTTTATTATATAACAATTCAATTTGATCGTCGTCATTGCCGTTTTCTGTTTTAATCAATCAACTGAATAAGCCTTAATTTTAAAACACTTAGCTTCCAACCACCTTTTTCCGCGCGATACATAAAATGATATGAGTTTATATTGGCAAAGGCCTCACTTACTTGCTATATTGGAATAGTAATCATTCACTACTTATTCTAATATATCTAATTTGGGAGGATACCGAATATGTCTTCACTTGGAACCATCATGGTGCTTATCAGCATCATTTTATTTATGTATTGGGGCGTCCGGCTTTTTAAACATCAGTCCAGAAAACGGCTGGGCTGGAGCGCCTTGATCTTATTAATCTTGGGCGTAGTCATTGCAAGTCCTACTGACGATCATTCGGCCAGTAAATCGACTAACGAACAATCAAGCAGTCGGGCTGAATTAAAGTCTTCCAGCTCATCATCCAGCCACGCTACTAAAACCGTTCATCAGGGTGCTAAACCTCAGGCGCGCCAATCAGAAACTCACAATAGCGTAAGTGTCCTAAATAAACTGGTGAGTTACACTAGCAATCAATCAGCTGGACCAACTGGTAACTACTATTGGCACGTTGGCAAAGCACATCTAACGGGCTTCGGTAGCCTAGCAAATGGGCAAGCTCGCTTTACAGCTGATTCACAGCAACGACCTGCCACGGCTCGTGCTAAACTCACCTATCAGGAATACGCCTCGTCAAAAGGCGGCCGACAAGGTGATCCACTAGAACCTTACGCTTGGCCTAGTCAAAATCCAATCGTGGCGATCTCCTATGCTGCCACCGGACGAACTTATCATGGTTATTTATGGAATCGCAGTCACTCCATTGGTGATAGCTTATTAGGTGCTAAATCATATACTTCCGTCAATAACTTCACTACGGGTACCCGTCCGCAAAACGTGGGCGCGGACAAAGATGGCGGTATGCGTTACGGTGAAGAAACGGTTGAAAATTACTGGTCAAGCCATCCTGGTACTCACCAAATCGTTGAATACCAGACCACACCCATTTATCAGGGCAACGAAAGTCTTCCTCGTGGTTCACTGGTCGATATCAAATCTTCGGATGGTACTATTAACACTGAAATTGCCGTGATCAACGACGCTGAAGGCATCAAGATCAACTATAATACTGGTGCTAATAACGCTAAACCGTATCATCGCGCCAATTCAACGACGTATAAGCAACCGGCTACCGCAAGTAAATCAACGCAATCGTCGTCACCTGCTGGCTCACACGCCACTACTTCTGGTAAATGGCACGTGGCTAAATCTGGTTACGTTTTTGTCTCACAGAGTAATAAATACTATACCCGGGTAACTAACCCAGGAAATTATACCTGTGAGCCTAAAGCAAAAGCCCAAAGTGATGGTGCAACTGAAGCTATTCGTGGGAATGAATATGCACAACCTTAACATTAGTGTGTGACACAACTTGGTAGATTCCAGAATTTAAGCCAAATAATCCCCGTTCTGATAAACATCATCAGAACGGGGATTATTTGGCTTAAATGGCCAGAATCTGAGTTGTGGCGCAGTATTAGGTCATATCAATAGCATGAGCAAGAGAAAATTGCTTTGACGATTCCAGTTGAAAAAATTTGAAACTCTTCTATTTGGTTGGGATCAGTAAAAAAAGCACCCGGACATCATGCCCAGCTGCTCATTTACTGATTCAAAATCACTTCGTATTATTCTCTTCCTCGTCCGTTTGCAATACCGCCATAAAGGCTTCCTGAGGGATATCCACTGTTCCCACAGACTTCATGCGCTCTTTACCACGCTTTTGCTTTTCCAGTAACTTCGCACGCCGGTCAGGATCACCGGTATGAATTCTTGCGGTAACATCCTTACGATAAGCCTTGATCGTCGTTCGAGCGATAATCTTAGCACCGATAGCTGCTTGAATCGGAATTTCGAAGTTTTGCCGAGGAATAATGTTCTTCAGTTTAACCGCAATATCACGGCCACGCTTTTCAGCAAACTGACGGTGAGAAATGAAACTCAGCGCATCCACTTTATCACCGTTCAGTAAGATATCGATCTTAACCAAATCACTTTCACGGTAACCGTCCAGTTCGTAATCCAATGAAGCATAGCCCTTAGTGGAAGATTTCAATTTATCAAAGAAATCGAAGATAATTTCCGAAAGTGGCATCTTATAGATCACATTAACCCGATAATCGTCCAAATATTCCATCGTAACGAACTGGCCACGCTTCCGTTGGCAGAGTTCCATGACTGCCCCAACATAGTCGTTAGGCGTCATAATGGTTGCTTTAACATAGGGTTCCTCAATGGTTTTAATGGCAGCAACATCTGGCATTTCCGAAGGATTTTCCACTTCCTTGACCGTGCCATCCGTCAAATTAGCGTGGTATGTTACGGAAGGTGCCGTGGTGATTAAATCAAGGTTGAATTCACGTTCTAGCCGTTCCTGAACCACATCCATGTGCAGCATCCCTAAAAAGCCGCAACGGAAACCAAAGCCCAACGCCTGGGAGGTTTCTGGTTCGAATTCAAGTGCCGCATCATTTAATTTCAATTTTTCCAGTGCTTCACGCAAATCTTGGTACTTCGCATTGTCAGTTGGGTACAATCCAGCGTATACCATTGGCGCCATTTCCCGGTATCCTGGCAGTGCCTTCTCTGCTGGATTGGCAGCGTTGGTCACCGTATCACCCACTCGAGTATCCTCAATGTCTTTGATGCTGGCCGTAATATAGCCAACTTCACCGGCAATCAATTGATCCCGCTTAAGCGGCTTTGGTGAGTTAACCCCCACTTCGGTCACTTCATATTCGGCACCAGAGTTCATTAGTCGAATCTTATCACCAGGCTTAACGGTACCTTCAAATAAGCGAACACTAAGCACGACCCCACGGTAATCATCGTAAATGGAATCAAAAATTAATGCCCGCAGTGGCGCCTCAAGGTCACCATCTGGAGCAGGCACTTTATGCACGATCTGTTCCAGCAAATCTTCGATTCCAATGCCCTTCTTGGCACTTGCCATCACAGCATCAGAAGCATCGATTCCGATAACATCCTCAATTTCTTTGCGGACTTTTTCCGGTTCTGCTGAAGGTAAATCAATTTTGTTAATTACTGGCAAAATTTCCAAATTATCATCGATTGCCAAATAAACGTTGGCCAGCGTTTGGGCTTCCACACCCTGAGCAGCATCCACCACTAACACAGCCCCTTCACAGGCAGCCAAACTACGTGACACTTCATAAGAAAAGTCCACGTGCCCTGGGGTGTCAATTAAATGAAACTCGTACGTATGACCGTCTTTGGCGTCATACGTGAGCTCAACAGCATTCAACTTAATCGTAATCCCGCGTTCTCGTTCCAGGTCCATATTATCGAGGATTTGGTCTTGCATATCACGCTTGGCAACGGTATCCGTCATTTCCAAAATGCGGTCAGCTAGCGTCGACTTACCGTGATCGATATGAGCGACAATTGAAAAATTCCGGATATCTCGTTGGTGCGCCTTCATTTGTTCAAGATCCATCTGCATTCTCCTACCTTTTAGTTTCAAACATACTAGTTATTATACCAGATACAGGACAATATCACCTGTACCGGTTGAAATTCACACCGAAACAGCAAAAAGTCGCCTGGTCAATGATCAACCATGCGGCTTTTTAATGTCCGTTAGAGTAAATGATCATCACTCCGCTGAACTAATTATCGAATGCATCTTTCATCTTGTCAAAAAAATTACCTTTGCCGTTGCCAACTTTCTCGCCACTGGCTTCAGCATAAGCCTTCAAAGCCACTTTTTGCTTCTTGTTAAGATTCTTAGGCGTCACAATTTTGACCGTTACTCGTTGATCGCCACTGCCGTTACCACGCAGACGTGGTGCACCTTTACCCTTTAAACGGAAGACTGAACCAGTCTGTGTACCAGCAGGAATCTTCAGTTTAACATCACCATGAACGGTTTGAACCTTAATTTCATCACCAAGAGCTGCTTGCGTGAAGCTGATATCCTTATCTAAGTAAATATCGGCACCATCACGTTTAAAGACCTTACTTGGCGTCACACGGAACAGAATGAACAGATCGCCGTAAGGACCACCGTTCTCACCTGCTTCACCCTGACCTTGAAGCCGCATTTGTTGACCGTCATCCACCCCAGCAGGGACGTTAACTTCAACTTCATGCCGTTCTTCTTCGTGACCTGAACCGCCACAAGTTGGGCACTTTTCCTTAATTTCTTTACCAGTACCATGACATACTGGGCAAACTTGCTGACTGCGCATCCGGCCTAATGGTGTGTTGGTTTCCGTTGTTACATAGCCAGAACCGCCACAGTTGGAACAAGTTTCTGGGCTAGTACCAGGTTTGGCCCCGCTACCGTGACAAGTATGACATTGGGCTTGACGATTATACTTGATCTTCGTCTTCTTACCGAAAATGGCTTCTTCAAACTTCAGCGTCATCTCGTACTGCAGATCACGACCTGGTTGTGGTGCGTTAGGATTACGACGACCGCCACCAGCGCCACCGCCAAAGAATGAATTGAAAATATCTTCGAAACCGCCACCGCCAAAACCACCAGCGTCGCCGAAACCACCGAAGCCACCAGCTCCGCCAGAACCGCCGCCGAAGCCTTGAGGACCATCAGCTGAACCGTACTGATCATAGTTGGCACGTTTTTGTTCGTCACTTAAAACTTCATAAGCTTCAGTAACTTCCTTGAATTTCTCTTCAGCACCAGGCGCTTTGTTAATATCCGGATGGTACTTCTTTGATAATTGGCGGTAGGCCTTTTTAATTTCAGCTTGAGATGCATCTTTTGAGACCCCAAGCACTTCATAATAATCTTTACCAGCCATGTTAACCTCCTAAAAGTAAGCATTGTGTCCACCGCAATCATCTAATTGCTAGTTTATGACAACACATTTGGCCTATTGAAATGACCATTTTCAAATCACATGATCATTTAAACCAATAATCGTTCACTCAAGTAGAATAGCATATTTCCTACAAAACAAAAAGCCAAAGCCCGCGTTTGAGCCTTGACTTCCTGTCTGCTATCTCGTTAATCATTACTTTTTATCGTCATCATTAACTTCTGAGAAGTCACCGTCAAAGGTCTTACCGTCGCCCTTGCCATCATCAGTTTTACCTGATTGGTCGCCACTTGCTTGTGCACCGTCAGCATTGGCAGCGCCATCAGCAGCACCCTTTTGGTCTTGAGCTTGTTGATAAAGTTTAACTGAAAGGTCTTGAACGATCTTGTTCAAGTCGTCCTTCTTAGTCTTCATTTCTTCGACGTTGTTATCATCTTGAGCCTTCTTAAGTGCATCACGTGCATCCTTGGCTTTTTGAATTTCGTCGTCTGAAACTTTGCCCTTAACCTCGTCCAAAGTCTTGTCAACCGTGAAGAGTAATTGGTCAACTTCGTTCTTCAAGTCAGCCTCTTCCTTACGCTTCTTGTCGGCTTCTTCGTTTTCTTGAGCTTCCTTCATCATCTTGTCGACTTCTTCGTCTGAAAGACCACCGGAACTCTTGATGGTAATCTTTTGTTCCTTACCAGTACCCTTATCCTTGGCTGAAACGTTAACGATACCGTTCCGGTCAATATCAAAGGTAACTTCGATCTGAGGAACACCACGAGGTGCAGCTGGAATGTCAGTTAATTGGAAATTACCCAAGGTCTTGTTATCTGCAGCCATTGGCCGTTCACCTTGCAGCACGTGAATATCAACGGCTGGTTGGTTGTCAGCAGCGGTACTGAAGACTTGTGACTTGCTGGTTGGAATCGTCGTGTTACGGTCGATCAACTTAGTGAAGACACCACCCATGGTTTCAATACCAAGTGAAAGTGGGGTAACATCAAGCAAAACAACATCTTTAACGTCACCAGTTAAGACACCACCTTGAACAGCGGCACCCAAAGCAACGGCTTCGTCAGGGTTGATGGAGTGGTTAGGTTCCTTACCCGTCCACTTCTTAACGGCTTCTTGAACGGCTGGAATCCGAGTAGAACCACCGTTTAAGATAACAACGTCAAGGTCATCAGCTGATAACTTAGCATCCTTCAAGGCGTTTTCAACGGGGATTCGAGTCTTTTCAACTAAGTCTGAAGTTAATTCGTTGAACTTAGCACGGGTCAAAGTGGTTTCCAAGTGAAGTGGGCCGTTATCGCCAGCAGAGATGAATGGCAGGCTGATTTGAGTTTCAGTCACACCTGACAAGTCCATCTTAGCCTTTTCTGAAGCTTCCTTCAGACGTTGCATTGCCATCTTATCCTTAGAAAGATCGATACCGTTATCAGCCTTGAATTGTTCGATCAACCAGTTCATGATGCGCTTATCGAAGTCGTCACCACCAAGGTGAGTATCACCGTTAGTAGAAAGAACATCGAACACACCGTCACCTAAATCAAGGATGGAAACATCAAAGGTACCACCACCAAGGTCATAAACCAGGATCTTTTCGTCAGCATCCTGCTTGTCAAGACCATAGGCTAATGAAGAAGCGGTTGGTTCATTGATGATCCGCTTAACATCCAAGCCAGCAATCTTACCGGCATCCTTAGTTGCTTGACGCTGAGAATCATTAAAGTAAGCTGGCACAGTGATAACCGCTTGGGTTACCTTGTCGCCAATGTAATCTTCAGCAAAGTCTTTGATGTACTGCAAAATGTAAGCAGAGATTTGTTCTGGTGTGTAGTCCTTACCTTCGATGTTAACTTTGTAGCCGGCTTCACCCATGTGGCTCTTGATTGAAGAAACCGTGTTGGGGTTAGTGATTGCCTGACGCTTAGCAACGGCACCAACGGATGGTTTGCCATCTTTGAACGCTACAACTGAAGGGGTTGTACGACCACCTTCTGGATTAGGAATAATTTTAGGTTCTTTACCTTCAAGAACAGCGACTGCTGAGTTTGTAGTCCCTAAGTCAATACCAATAATTTTATTACTTGCCATGAATAATTTACCCTCTTTATTTTAAGTTTGATTCAAGTGATTGCATTATTGCGCAACCATGACCATTGCTGGACGAAGGACCCGATCCTTCAAACGGTAGCCCCTTTGCAGAACCTTGGTGACGTGATCTTTTTGATCATCTGACTCCGCTGGAACCGTTTGAACAGCTTGGTGAATATTCGGATCGAACTTCTCACCTTCAGCCTTGATTTCAGTGACACCATTGCTGGTCAACGCATCCATCAAGTGCTTTTGAACCATTTCAATTCCCCTTTTTAAGGATTCAGCCTGCTCACCTTCAACCGGCGTACTCAATGCACGCTCCAGATTATCCAGTGCCGGCAAAATATCATGTGCCAACTGCTGACCATCATACTTGATCAAAGCTGCTTGATCTTTTTTATTACGATTCTGAATATTTTGAATCTCAGCTTCAGCACGTAAATATTGATCAGAAGTCTTGTCGAGCTGCTTTTGTAAGCTGTCGACTTGTGCCAGCGCCTTTGCTAAAGCATCGTCAGTTGCAGGCTTCTTATCCTTTGCAGAAGCAGCTTTATCCGCTGACTTAGCTGCGTCAGTCTTTGGCTGCTGCTTGTTACCTTTTGCATTACTTTTAGCAGACTGCTGTGTGTCTTTTTGCTCGTCCGCTTTGTTATTTGCTGCTTGGTTTTCCTTATCTTCAGCCACTATAACACCCCTTTACTACTGATCAAAATAGCGATAATAATCAATGAGCCGCTGCGCTAGCTCTTGCCGGAAAGCACCGACTAAACCAATCATCCGTGAATACGGCATCCGTGTTGGTCCCAATAAGGCAATCACACCTTTACCATGATCCCCGGCCTCATAGGTTGCAGTAATTAAACTGTAGTCCTTTAAGATATCGTTGGTCATTTCACTGCCGATCTTCACCTGAATACGATCAGATGGCTTACCTAAAACGTCTGCCATATCATCACTGTGATCCATTAAGGTATACAACGACTTCAATTCATCCACGTCATTACTGTCAGAAAAACTCAACAGGTTGAGACGACCACCGACATAAAACCGCTCTTGAGCGGCCTGCGTCAAGACATCGCCAAACACCTTTAAGAATCCCTCAGGCTGCTGCAAATAGTTAGCAACCTGCATTGGAATGTCAGACTTCAACGCTTCCAGTACTTCGTCTAACGGCTTGCCAATCAACTGGTCATTGATCAGTCGCACCACGGCTTCAAGCTGGTCACCCGTGATTTTCGGTGTGATGTTGAACGTTTGTGACTCAACATCGCCGTTATCAGTGACTAAAACCGCCATGACCTGCCGCTTGCCCAATGGTACCAGCCTAAACCCACTCAACCGGCTTTGTTTGTGCTCCGGCTTAAGTGAAAAAGCAGTATAGGACGTTAAATTAGATAAAATTTTCGCCGATGTTTCAATAATTTCGTCAATTTTAAGAAATTGACCTTCAAGTGAAGACTTAATGATGTCAATGTCATTGGCTTTGATCGGATCCGGCTGAACCAAATGATCCACGTAGTAACGATACCCCTTCACTGAAGGGATTCGACCGGATGAAGAATGGGTCTTGGCAATCAAGCCCAGTTCTTCCAAAGCGGCCATTTCGTTACGCACCGTTGCTGAGCTGACGTGCATCGGCAACTGTGCTGCTAGCGCCTTGGAACCCACAGGAACACCACTGCTCGTATAATCACGAACAATCGCTTTTAAAATCATATTCTGTCTGTCCGTTAACGTGATCATCACCTCTTTTTAGCACTCAAACAGTTCAAGTGCTAAGACACATATATAATGTATCAAACGCTGTTTTTTAAGTCAAGCATTCAGCTAACATTTTTAGCAATTAATTCATTCGAGTGCTAATTTAGTGACTGGATGTGCCTTAAAATAGTTTTTTGTGTCCTCGGCATCCTGATTTAATTGATGCACTAATCCCTCAACGGAATCAAATTTAATTTCACCACGCAAACGGTAATCCCATTCCACGGTCACAACTTCACCGTAAATGGCTTCGTGAAAATCTAATAGATAGGCTTCAACCGTCACTGGACGTCCTTCACCAAACGTGACGTTTCGACCGATGGACGTCATCGCCGGATGCCATTTACCGTTAACTTTGACACGGGTCACGTAAACGCCGATGCCTGGCAGCCAGTACTTAGCATCATGGCTGACATTAGCGGTTGGGAAACCCAGAGTTCGTCCCCGCGCTTCACCGTGCATCACTGTACCAACGGTCTGATAGCGATAGCCTAATAGACTATTTACTGTTTTAATATCCCCTTGATCTAAATTATGACGGATTCGCGAAGAACCAATCTTTTGAGCCTGTAGTTCCTTTTCGCCCACCGTGACGATTTCAAAACGTCCCTTAGCATACTCCGGCAGTTTTGCCATGGTTGCAATCTCTTTTGGCCCGTATGTATGGTCATAACCCGCAACCACAACCTGCGCGTGAAAGGCAATCAAATAGTGGTCCACGAATTCCTGCGGTGTTTGAGCAGCAAATTGACTGGCAAAGTTGATCTGATAAACGATATCGACACCAAGCTGTTCAAACAACGCCATTTTGCGGGCGTTAACCGTCAAATAGCGGTTGCGTTCCGGACTTAATTTTTGATAAACCAATGCCGGGTGATGATCATAAGTCAAAACGGCTAATGCCACGCCCCGTTCATCTGCAATGCTGCGAGCACGGTTGATCACCGCCTGATGGCCAAGATGAACACCATCAAAGAAGCCCATAGCCAAAACAACCGGCTTGTCAATGACGTCAGCCGTTGTTAATGGATGATGAATTTTAATTACTCGCATATTATTGTCCCAACTTTCTACTTAGTACTAAACATTTTTAACGGTTTATAACGGTTTTCAACCCGCTGATATAAGCACTTGATTTGTCCTTGATATTTGAGTGAAATGATGGGTGCGTCAGTATCAACCTCATCTGGTAAAAGCCAGACGCCGTTTTTGACAACGGCCCAAGTTTCATCGGAAATTTCAACCGTAGGATACTGGGTCAGTACCCGGTCAATTGGGTAGAGAAATTCAACTGCATCGCTTGCCACTTGTTCTCTAAGGTCAGCTAATGATACCGTTTCGTCAATGGTAAAGCCGCCACTTTCAACCCGTGTTAGCGAAGACATCACGGCTGGTAATCCCAGTTCAGTGCCAATTTGAACGGCTAACGTCCGCACGTAAGTCCCCTTAGAGCAGGTCACTTCAAAATCAAAGCGCTGAGTACCCGCTGCTGCATCAAACTGACTGTCGCTAGTCCGCTTGAATGACTTGATCGTCACGGTTCGTACGGGACGTTCAACACTTTGACCAGAACGGGCATATTCATACAGCTTTCGCCCGTTCACTTTTACGGCTGAATACATGGGTGGCACCTGAGAGAGCTCACCAACCATACCGGCCATAATGCCATCGATTTGTTCATCTGAGACTGGTTCAGTCATAGTCACCCGCTTGACCTCAGCACCATCCAGATCTTCTGTTTCGGTAGCAAAACCCAACGTTACGCTACCACGGTAAACTTTTTTATGCGTCATCAAATAATCGACGACCTTCGTCGCGCTACCCACACAAATCGGTAGAACACCATCCACGTTGGGATCCAGTGTGCCCGAATGACCAACCTTTTTCATGTGGAGAATTTGACGCACGTGATTCACGCAGTCATGACTTGTCATGCCGCGCTCTTTGTATAGTGGAATAATGCCATCCATTACGACCGCTCCGTTTCCTATAAACTGTCTAACTTTGTTATTATATCACGTGAAGAGATGATATCTATACGAAAAAAGTCGCCCGCAGAACTTTCTACGGGCGACTTTTTACTTACAGATTGGAATCTTCTCGATGTAACTTGTTGAGTAATTGATCGATATGACTCCCATATTGGACGGATTCATCTCGTTCGAATGTGAGTTCCGGTACCTTGAAAATATTCAAGCGGGAACTTAATTCACTACGAATCAAGCCGGTCGCTTTGGTTAATCCCTGAGCCGCTTTTTCACCATCAGAGGCCTTATCAGACAAGATACTGTAATAAATCGTTGCTTGCTGATAATCACCGGTGACAACAACACCCGTTACGGTGATGTCTTGTACTCGTGGATCACGAACCCGTTTCAGTAAGATATCATTAACTTCTCGCTGAATTTCTTGTTCAAGCCGTCCTACACGATAATGTGCCATTTATCTAACACCTCGTTAGCTCTCTATTCTATTGGAACTTCCTTCATAACGTAAGCTTCGATAACATCTCCGACTTTAATGTCGTTGTAGTTTTCGATGGTCAATCCTAATTCATGACCCTGCTTAACATCGTTAACGTCATCCTTAAAGCGCTTCAAGCTGCCTAACTTACCTTCGTAGACAACCACTGAATCACGAATCAAGCGAACATCGCTGTCACTTGAAATATGACCATCAGTAACCATCCCACCGGCAATTGTCCCAACTTTAGATGCTTTGAAGATATCTCTGACTTCAACTTCGCCGATGACTTCTTCTTTATAAGTTGGTTCAAGCTTACCCTTCATGGCGTGTTCGATTTCATCGATAGCGTTATAGATAACCCGGTGCAACCGAATATCCACGTTGTCTTGGTCAGCTTGTGACTTGGCTTGTGGCGTTGGCCGAACGTTGAACCCGATGATGATCGCGTTACTTGCTTCAGCCAAGGTAACATCACTTTCGTTGATTGCACCAACGGCGGTATGGATGATGTTAACACGGACACCTTCAACTTCAATCTTCTTGAGACTGTTAGCCAGTGCTTCAACGGAACCTTGGACGTCGGCTTTAATAATAACATCGACTTCCTTCATTTCCCCTTCTTTCATGGTATCAAAGAGGTTATCAAGGGTCACTGTGTTCTTAGTACGACGTTCTTCCATCAAGGCGTTCTTAGCCCGTTCTTCACCAGCTGCACGAGCAGTCTTTTCGTCATCGAAGACAACGAAGCGATCCCCAGCTTCTGGCACGTCACTTAAACCAGTAATTTCAACTGGTGTTGATGGTAATGCCTTCTTGATTTCCTTACCGCGTTCGTTTTCCATTGTCCGAACCCGGCCAAAGGTATTACCAACCACGATTGGGTCACCAGTGTGCATGGTCCCTTGTTGAATCAGCAATGTTGCAACGGAACCCTTACCTTGATCCAACTTAGCTTCGATAACTGAACCAGCAGCGTTTTGCTGTGGGTTAGCTTTCAATTCCATGACTTCAGATTGTAACAGGATCATGTCCAGCAATTCATCAATGTTCTTACCGAACTTAGCTGAAATCTGAACAAAGATCGTGTCGCCACCCCAGTCTTCAGGAATCAAACCGTATTCAGTCAGCTGTTCCATAACGTGATTCGGGTTAGCACCCGGCTTATCGATCTTGTTAACTGCAACAATAATTGGTGTCTTTGCGGCTTGGGCATGGTGAATCGCTTCAATGGTTTGAGGCATTACACCATCGTCGGCAGCAACCACCAAAACAGTGATATCGGTAATATCAGCACCACGAGCCCGCATTTCAGTGAAGGCCGCGTGTCCAGGGGTATCCAAGAAGGTAATGGTCTTACCTTTATGCTTCAATTGGTAAGCACCAATGGCTTGGGTGATCCCACCAGCTTCACCAGCCGTGATATGAGAATGACGTAAATGGTCCAGCAAGGTGGTCTTACCATGATCAACGTGACCCATGATAGTGACAACTGGTGGCCGAGTTTCAAGGTGATCCGTATTGTTGGATTCTTCTTCAAAGGTTTTATCGATATCAGCAACATCGACTTCAACCTTTTCTTGAGCTTCAATCCCATAATCAGCAGCTAAAATCTCAATGGTATCCTTATCCAATGACTGGTTTTGGTTAGCCATGACGCCAAGCATGAATAACTTCTTGACGATTTCAGATGGTTCACGGTGAAGAATTTTACCCAGATCTTGAGCGTTCATGCCAACTTGGTAAACCAAAGTTTCTGGTAATGCCTTGTTCTTACGTTCAGGTGCACCCTTTTGGTGATTGGTTTCCTTGATCCGCTGATTCTTCTTGCTGTACTTCTTAGTAAAGTTGTTACGGCGACGATTGTTATTCCGGTTGTTACGACTATTCCGGCTATTACTGTTACGGCCGTTACCGCTGTTTAAACTGCCACCAAAGCGACCTGACCCACCGCGGTTGGCATTGTTGCTGTTACCGTTGCTTTGTGAGTGGTTGCTGCTTTGACTGCGGTTATTATTGTTCGACTGGGAACGGTTATTGTTATTAGACTGTGAACGGTTGTTTGACTGTCCACGGTTAGCTGATTGACTGCGATTAGTCGATTGGCTACGGTTGTTTGACTGACTGTGGTTAGTCGATTGATTATGGTTCGTCGACTGACTGCGGTTACTGGTCGAATGATTTTGACCATTTGAATGGTTGCCGTTGTTCGACTGGCTACGAGTATGCGAACTTTGATTGTTTGATTGCCCGTTACTATGACTATTCTGGGTACTGCTCGTACTTTGATGATGGTCACGGTTTTGAGCGGGTTTTGCAGACTGAGCAGGCTTGGCCTGACTTGATTGACTCTTATTGGTGGTCTTACCTTTGTTTGAGAAGGTTTCTCGCAATTGTCGTTCCTCGTTGCTTCCTAATGTTGACATATGATTTTTAACGTCGTAGCCCTTTTCTTGAGCCTTATCAAGAATGGCTTTACTTGATACGTTGAGTTCTTTAGCTAATTCGTAAATTCGCTTTTTGCCCATATCTTCACTCTCCTTTGGTATTAACTAGTTCATTAAGCTTCCTAGCAAATCCAGGATCTTTAACGCCGTATGCTGAACGGTTCATGCCCGTCGCTTGGCTTAGTTGTTCCTTTGTAAACGCGGTAATTAAGTCAACGTGGTAAAACGCGGCTTTATCACTTAACTTTTTCATGCTGCTGGGACCAGCATCACTGGCTAAAATCACCACTGAAATGCTCTGGTTCCTAATCGCTTTCAAAACAAATCCTTCGCCAGTCACTAATTGATTAGCCCGACGAACGAGTCCTAAAAGCTGTAAAAATGAGTTAGGCTTTTCCATTTTCAAATAATTCACGACGAGCTTGTTGATGGTCCACGTAAGCCACCAAGTCGTCGTAAAATTGAGAATCGACCTTTGTTTCAAAGACCTTATCAAAAGTGCGTTCTTTTTGAGCTCGCTTAGCAATCTCAACGTTCAATGAAATATAAGCCCCACGGCCTGATTTCTTTCCTGTTGGATCAACGGACACGTTGTTATCCTTATCGCGAACGATACGGACCAAGTCTTTTTTCGGCGCCATTTCACCGGTCACAATGTCTTTTCTCATTGGTACCTTGCGTTTCTTCATGTACGCTTACCTCCTAGTCTTCAGTACCGTCATCCTCAGAAGTTTCTGGGGTCTCTTCAGGTTCTGAATCAGTGGCTGAATCAACCACATCATCCGTGGTTTGATCAACCGTTTCTTCAGCTGCTTCATCACTTGGCGCTTCCACCTGTGACTCTTCACTGTCAGTACTATCGGCATCAGAACTATCAGTCTTGCCAAAAATTGACTCAGCTTCGGTTTCGGACTTGATATCGATCTTATAACCCGTTAACTTAGCTGCCAACCGAGCGTTTTGACCCCGTTTACCAATTGCCAATGATAATTGATAATCAGGCACGATAACGGTACATGCCCGTTCGTTGTTTTCGTCAAAAATGACGTCGATTACTTCGGCTGGATTCAAAGCGTTAGCAATGAACTTAGCTTCGTCATCCGTCCATTCAACGATATCCATGTTTTCGCCATCAAGTTCTGACACGATGGCTTGAACCCGCTGACCACGAGGACCAACAGAAGTCCCAACCGGGTCAACATCCGGATTATTTGAACGAACAGCCACTTTAGCGCGGTCACCCGCTTCACGGGCAATCGACATGATCTCAACGGTACCATCGTAGATTTCCGGAATTTCTTCTTCAAATAACCGTTTCAGCAAGCCCGAATCAGTCCGGCTAACGAACACTTGGGGACCCTTAGCGGCGTTTTCAACTCTGGTGACGTAAACCTTGATGCGATCGTGCATCCGGTAAGTTTCGTTAGGCATCTGATCCTGACGACTCATAACGGCTTCCACGTTCCCTAGGTTAACATAAACAAATCGGTTATCTTGGCGTTCAACCTCACCAGTGATAATCTCGTTTTCGTATTGGCTGTATTGATCAAAAATTAATGACCGTTCAGCTTCACGAACTCGTTGCATGATAACCTGCTTAGCCGTTTGCGCTGCAATACGGCCGAAGTTTTTAGGGGTGACTTCAAATTTAATATCGTCGCCTAATTCATACCCTCGACTGACCTGCAAAGCATCGTCTAGGCTAACTTCCAAACGGGAATCATAAACTTGATCAACGACTTTCTTAACTGCATAAACGTGAACGTCGCCCTTTTTTTGGTCAAAATCCACTTCAACGTTTTGTGCTTGGCCGTAGTTCCGCTTATAAGCAGAAGTTAATGCAGCTTCAAGCGCATCGATCACAATTTCTTTTTTGATACCCTTCTCTTTTTCCAGTGTATCAAGGGCACCTACTAATTCTTTACTCATTACGTATAGTCTCCTTTAGCTGTTAAAACTTAATTGCTAATCGTGCTTTGGCAACGTTTTTTCTTGGAATGACCAAATCTTTCATACGACCCTTTAGATTAACCTTTAAGCCTAATTCATCATCATTAACAGAAGTCAATGTTCCTTCGTATGCTTTTTCCCCGTTCACTTTTTGATAGAACGAAAGGTGAACGTAGTGACCAACCGCCCGTTCATAGTCAGCTTCTTTTTTCAGCGGCCGTTCAGCACCCGGTGAGGATACCTCCAAGAAATACGCTTGGGGAATTGGATCGGGATCGATATTATCCAGTTTTTCGCTTAACTCATCACTTACTAATGCGCATTCATCAATCGTAATGCCACCAGGTTTGTCGATGTAAAGCCGTAAATACCAACTTTTACCCTCGCGAACAAACTCAACGTCCACCAGTTCAAAATGATGGGCATCCACAATCGGTTTCGCTAGAGCTGAAACAATGTCTACGACGTTATCCAATCTTTTACCTCCAATACCATTTTTCCAATAAAAAGAGCGAGCATCGCTGCTCACTCCTTTCCGAAATATCTACAACTCATATAATATCACAAAGCCACAGCAATAGCAAACTGAAAGCGCGCTGCTATGCTAACTCTGCCTTGTTTGGCTTACATCATATCAAAGAGACTTAACTGGTTCTCATCTGGCAAGCCATCAAGAACACCGTTATCCGTCATGAATTCAATCAGCGTTTTAGAAACTTTACCACGTTTAGCCAAATCTTCCTTTGAAAGAAACGGCTTATCTTCGCGGGCGGCAACAATTTGCTTAGCCACGTTCAGGCCAAGTCCTGGGGCAGCATCAAATGGTGCAATCAAGGTATCACCATCAATCAACCACTCACTAGCAGCCGACTTGTCGATATCAATCATCTTAAATTTAAACCCACGTTCCAGCATTTCATTGGCAAGTTCCAAAACTGTTAACAAGTTTTTATCCTTGGCTGAAGCATCCATACCCTCATCGTTAATTTCCTTCATTTTGGCTTTAACCGAATCCTTACCACGGGACATCGCAACAACATCAAAGTCGTCAGCCCGTACTGAGAAATATGAGGAATAGTAAACCAATGGGAAGTATACCTTGAAGTAAGCCACCCGTAAGGCCATCAAATCGTAAGCAGCCGCGTGGGCACGGGGGAACATGTACTTAATTTTCAGACACGAATCAATGTACCAGTCCGGTACCTCGGCTTCCTTCATCTTGTCTTGCCATTCGTCAGGAATCCCACGACCTTTACGAACGTGTTCCATGATTTGAAAGGCAATTTCAGAATCCATCCCCCAGTTGATCAAGTCGGTCATGATGTTATCACGACAACCGATAACGTTAGAAATGGTTGCAGTACCATTTTTAATTAACTCTTCAGCGTTGCCCAACCACACGTCTGTCCCATGAGACAGTCCAGAAATTTGCAGCAATTCCGAGTAATTCTTAGGATGGGTTTCCTCAAGCATACCGCGAACAAATCGGGTACCAAATTCCGGCACGCCCAGTGTCCCCGTTTTGGATTGAATTTGTTCCGGCGTCACATGCAAAGACTCAGTCCCAGAAAACAGCGCCATAACGCCAGGATCATCCATTGGAATGGTCTTTGGATCAATACCGCTTAAATCTTGCAACATTCGAATCATGGTTGGATCATCATGACCCAGAATATCGATCTTTAAAATGTTGTCATGGATCGAATGGAAATCAAAGTGGGTGGTTTGCCAAGCGGCGTTTTGATCGTCAGCTGGGTATTGAATCGGCGTGAAATCGTAAATGTCCATGTAATCGGGCACAACGATGATTCCGGCCGGATGTTGGCCAGTGGTTCGTTTAACACCAGTAGCGCCCTTAGCTAGCCGATCGATTTCAGCGTTTCGGAAATGTTCCTCTTTATCACGCTCATAAGCTTTGACATAACCATAAGCCGTTTTATCAGCCACGGTGCCAATCGTCCCAGCACGGTAAACGTTCTTTTCACCAAACAAGACCTTGGTGTAGTTATGGGCAATCGGTTGATAGTCACCCGAGAAGTTCAAATCAATATCAGGGACTTTATTCCCAGTAAACCCTAAGAAAGTTTCGAAGGGAATGTTGTGGCCGTCGCCAATCATCAAAGTCCCACATTTTGGACAGTTCTTTTCCGGTAAATCAAAGCCGGAACTGTATTCACCCTTCGTATAGAATTTTGAATACTGGCAGTTGGGGCAACGATAATGCGGTGGCAGCGGATTAACTTCAGTGATTCCCGTCATGGTAGCCACTAAACTAGAACCAACGGACCCACGGGAACCAACTAAGTAACCATCCTTGTTACTCTTAGCTACCAGTCGCTGGGCAATCAGGTAAATCACTGAGAACCCGTTACCAATAATACTTTTCAGCTCACGATCAAGTCGGTGCTGAACTAATTCTGGTAGCGGATCACCATACCACTCATGGGCGGTATTCATGGTCCGCTCGCGGATTTCATCTTCGGCGCCTTCCATCCGTGGTGTGTACAGCTTATCCTTCAGGGGATGAACATCATCAATTTCATCAGCGATAGCACTGGTGTTCGTCACCACGATTTCCTTAGCCTTGTCTTCACCTAAGAAGCTGTAATCGTCTAATAATTCATCGGTTGTACGAAAATGAACATCTGGTAATTCTTGCCGGTTTAAAGGATTAGCTCCCCCCTGCGAATTAATCAAAATTTTCCGGTAAATGGCATCTTCTGGGTTCAAATAGTGCGCATCACCGGTAACCGCAACGGGTTTATCTAATTCTTCACCTAATTTAACCATGTTAGTCAAAATTTCTTCTAGGTTCTTCCGGTTTTGAATCAAACCTGAATCGATCAGCGGTTTATACGCTGCTAACGGCTGAACTTCCAAATAATCGTAAAACTTAGCTTTATTTCGCGCTTCGGCATATCCTTTTTGCATCATCGCGGTAAACACTTCGCCGGAATCACATGCGGAACCAATCAGTAAACCGTCTCGTAAAGCCTCAATTTGACTTCTTGGCATCCGCGGTACCCGGTAGAAATAGTCCACGTTAGACTTCGAAACCAATTTGAATAAATTCTTCAATCCATCTTGGGTTTTAGCCAAAATGATGGCGTGTGACGGCCGGGCATGCTTATACGCATCGTTTTCACTCATATGGTCGTTCAATTGGTCATGATACTGAATATTGTAGCGGTCTTCAGCATCCTTCAAAAAGAGGTAGTTCAGGTGCCCAGTTGATTCCGCATCGTAAATCGCCCGGTGATGATGTTCCAAAGAAACGTGGAATTTTTTAGCCAGAGTATTTAAACGGTAACCCTTCAAAGTCGGGTACAGGAATCTCGCCAAAGTCAACGTATCAATGATTGGATTGGTCACTTCAGGCATGTCGTAACGCTGATAACCGGCGTTCATAAACCCGATATCGAAAGTCACGTTATGACCGACAATAATCGCATCACCGTAAAATTCTCTAAATAACGTAAAAACTTCTTTTTCCGACTTGGAACCGTGAACCATGTCATCCGTGATACTAGTCAAATTAGTGGTTTGGTCTGACAAATGAAAGCCCGGATCAATAAACTCTTCAAACTGATCGATGACTTCTTTTCCCTGCATCTTAACGGCTGACAGTTCAATCACCCGGTCATAGATTGCAGAAAGTCCGGTCGTTTCAACGTCAAAAATGACGTAAGTCGCGCCTTCAAGGGCTCGGTGTTCACTGTTATAACCAATTGGCACGCCATCATCAACGAGGTTCGCTTCCACGCCATAAATCATCTTAATGTCGTTTGCAGAAGCTGTACGGTAAGCCTCAGGGAAGCCCTGGACCCCCGCATGATCGGTAATGGCAATGGCCTTGTGTCCCCATTTTTTGGCTTGTTTGATATAGTCAGAAATTGAGTTAGTGGCGTCCATGGTACTCATGTTGGTGTGCAGGTGCAATTCCACCCGCTTCTCACCTTCAGGCGCCTTATCTTGCCGACTGGGGACCGTTACCTGATTGATGTCATACGCATTTAACACTAAATCGCGCATAAAGTTATCTTCTTGGACACTGCCACGGACTCTGATCCAGTCGCCTTCGTTCAAACCTTCAAACTGGGCTTCATCGCTTTCGTCACGAGAAAATTTCTTGACTGCGATGGAAGAACTGTAATCCGTGATTTCAAGAATCATTAACTTACGGCCTGAACGCAAATCACGAATTTCCTTATTAAAGACGTAACCTTGAACGATCACTGACTTTTCTTCGTCTTCAATCGACGCCAACTGAACGGGTTCTTCATCCATCTTGATTTTTCGACCAATCACGGTAGGCCCACTGGCAGCGACAACGCCCTGTTTTTCACGCTTCTGGTTGGCCACTTTAATAGCGGCAACCGCCTTTTGAGCCAGCTCAGCATCTGACTGAGCCTTTTTTTGCTTAAACTCTTGAATTTTAGCTTGCGAAGCCGATTCATCAATCATCGTGTGAATGGCGAACTTTGGAAAGCCCACTGCTTGGTAACCGTCCTCAATTGGGCCTAAAGCTTGCCCCACTAAGAAATTCTTCACGACTTCGTTTTCCGCCATAAAAATAACACGGTCGTCTTCAACCTTTGGCACTTGATCGCGACAAAGCTCTTGGATTAATGGTGAGGTCACACCACTATGCTGAACGACCCAATTCCAATAATCACCGATCAATCGATTATCAAGCCCAGTTTGATCAGTGTGAATCTCAAAATCAACTTTGGCAATGGACTGAAAAGCTTTCTCCAGCTGTCCCTGAAACGTAGTAAACGTCTCAAAGGGTAAAATCGCTGGTAACTTAAAATTAAAGTGCCACCGTTTTGACTTTTCGTGTACCGTCAATTTCTCCAGTGCTGCTCCTTTAAAGAATGGCTGGCCCGCCAAATCTGATAATTGCAGTTGCTGTAATAGTTTTTGAAATAACGCCTGATGATCTAAGGCCACACCAAACTGCCCCCTTCATTTTTTTGCTTAGTGCCACTATTTTAACGTAAAACGGGCTCGAGACAAAACAAAAGTTGTTTTGTTTTCTCGAGCCCGTCCCACACTAATGATTAATTGTTATTAGATTCTGTATTTTCTGTTTCCGTTTCTTTTAATAAAATTGCGACTGTGTTGCCGACTTCATCAGCCTTAACTTCAACTGTTTCGCCGGTTTTACGAATCTTAATCTCCACAATTCCTTCACTGGCTTTCTTACCAACGGTGATTCGGATTGGTAATCCAATCAAATCAGAGTCAGCAAATTTAACGCCAGCACGTTCTTTACGGTCATCGATAAGCACACGATAACCCGCTTCCGTTAAACTATCCGTTAACTGGTTAGCCAGTTCAACTTGAGTGTCATTCTTAACGTTAACCGGAATCACGTGCAGATCATATGGTGCGATGGCGCGTGGCCATACCAGTCCATGTTCGTCAGACTGCTGCTCGCTGATTGCGGATAACAGGCGACTAACACCAATACCATAAGAACCCATAATAACGGGTACCGAACGGCCATTTTCATCCAGCACTTTGGCATCAAGTGCTTCTGAATAACGCGTGCCTAACTTGAAGATATGACCGATTTCAATCCCACGGGTAAACTTCAGCTTACCAGCGCCATCTGGCGACATGTCGCCTTCCTTAACGGTTCGGATATCGGTGAATTCATCCACGCGGAAATCACGTTCAACGTTAGCATTAACGTAATGGTAACCATCTTCATCGGCACCTACCACAGCGTTGACCATGTCCTGAACGTAACGGTCAGCCACAATCTTCACGTCGTCGCCAACACCCACTGGACCCAAGGCACCAAACGAAGCGCCAAGGTACTTTTCAGCATCATCATTAGTTGCTGGAGCTAAGAAGTCAGCGTGCAAGAAGTTTTTCAACTTAGTTTCGTTCAGCTCATCATCACCGCGAAGTAGTGCTAGTACTGGCTTCTCATCAGCAATGTATAGCATGCTCTTAATCAGATTATCAGCATTAACATCTAGTTTAGCTGCCACGTCGTCAATGGTCTTAGCATCGCCAGTAGCAACCTTCTCCAAATCCTTTTGAGCAGCATGTGACTTTTTAGGTGTGTATAAGTTGGTGGCCATTTCAAGGTTAGCAGCGTAGTCGGACTCGTCAACATAGACGATGGTATCTTCACCAATTGGCGCAATGGCAGAGAATTCCTTAGAATCTTTACCACCCATGGCACCAGCATCCCCGATAATTGTTCGGTACTTCAAACCGATCCGATCAAAGACGCGCTTGTAAGCACCTTCCATTTGGCGATAAACCTTATCTAAATCGTCATAGTTGGTGGAAAATGAATAAGCATCCTTCATAATGAACTCCCGACCACGTAACAAACCGTAGCGAGGACGTTCTTCATCACGGTACTTGGCCTGAATTTGATACAAAGTCAATGGTAATCGCTTGTATGATTTAATACTGTCACGAATTAAAGTCGTGAACGTCTCTTCATGAGTTGGTCCGAGAATGAAGTCTGTATCGTGACGGTTCTTGAACTTAAACAACGTTGGACCGTATGTATCATACCGACCAGAATCCTTCCAAAGCTGTGCTGGTAAGACGGTTGGTACGACCATTTCAACGGCATCGATCTTAGCCATTTCTTCTCGGATAATTTTTTCAATATTGCTGAGAACTTGAAATGCGAGAGGCAGATAAGCGTACATCCCTGCTGTCACTTGGCGAATGTAGCCGGCTCTAAGCATCATCTGATGACTTAGTGCTTCAGCATCACTCGGCACCTCTTTCAACGTTGGAATCAGTAACTTTGACTGTTTCATACTCAATTGAACTCCTTTTTAACCGATTTTATTTGATTTATCTAATGAAATAGCGTTCGATGTCATTCCACGTGACCAATAACATTAAAACAACTAAGAAAACCACACCTACTAGGGTAATAGCCGTTTCAACGTTCTCTGACAACGGTTTACGTCGAATACCTTCAATCACATTAAGTAATATTTTACCACCATCAAGTGCTGGAATTGGCAATAAATTCACAATTCCCAAGTTCAGTGACAAGAAGGCCAGAAAACTGAGGACACCAAGAATCCCCTCAGAAGCTGCTGTGGATGTCGTCGCAAAGATTGCCACTGGCCCACCTAAATCATTCAGACTAAAATGACCGGAAACCATTGACCAAATTGCTGCTAACAGGCGCACCGTCATTTGCCATGTCTGAGTAAAGCCAGACACCAGCATGGCACCCATATCATGATTATGATACTGAGTAATACCTATGACACCAATGGTTTTGTTATTAGCCTTACTAGCGGCTGGCACCATCTTGACTGTCTTAGTCTGATTACCGCTCTTAACCTTAAACGTGGTTTGTTTATGCGCGCGGTCTTGAATCTGAGCTGCAATCTGATTCCAATCATTGACCTTTTTGCCGTTCACTTCTGTAATGTAATCGCCATTCTTGATACCAGCCGAACGGGCAACCGTAACATCCGAAGTTGTGGGACTAACACGATTACTGTTATTGGTGACACCACCAGCCACAAACGTCAGAATCGTATAAACGATAATGGCTAAAATAAAGTTATTCATTGGGCCGGCAAAGTTCGTCATCAAACGATGACCTAGACTAGCGGACTGAAATTGAACATCTCTCGGTGCAATCCTCACTTCGGTACCATCGTTTTCGATAATGGTGGCATCATGAGCAACATAATAGCGCTTAACTTCACTCTCATCACCGTTTTCGTAGCCTTCGATCCAAAGTTCATCCTCCAGATCAGTGGCAGTCACAGCCATGGGAATACCGTTAAACAGCGTTGATTTTTTACTGGTATTGATCCGGGTCACCCGATCATTATCACCCACATACAGGCTCACAGGTGTCCCAGGTTTTAATTCGTCCTCATCGTCTTCAGCCCCTGCCATCCGAACGTAACCACCAACTGGCAATAGCCGAATCGTGTAGGTCGTATCGGTGGTACGATAATTAAACAGTTTGGGACCCATTCCGATTGAAAATTCACGCACCAGGATTCCCGCCCGCTTGGCGAAGAAGAAGTGACCAAATTCGTGAATAAAAACAATCAGACCAAACACGATGATGAAGGTAATAATGGTCGTAATCACAGACGTCGATCCTTTCGTAATTGACTAATGCAGTCAGTTTAGATAAAGCCTAATAGATGTAAGGCTGGTAATACCAATAAGAGACTGTCAAAACGGTCCAAGATACCACCGTGTCCAGGTAGAATACGGCCGGAATCTTTCACACCGTAATAACGTTTAAGTGCTGATTCAACTAAATCACCAATTTGTCCGATAACCGATAATACAATGGTCAACAGTACGGTCACTAGCCAACTATAATCGCCTTGCGGATAGAAATAAACGTAAATAGCAACCACAATCGTAGCAACTAGGGTTCCACCGATTGAGCCTTCCCAAGTTTTGTTTGGACTGATGTGCGGTGCAAGCTTGTGACGGCCTAATTTTCGACCAATCATGTACGCACCACTATCCGTGATCCAAACTGTAAACAGCGCAAAGAAAATTGTCGTTAAGCTTGCTGCATCCGCCACAATAAAGTAGTGAAAGCCAACCCCAATGTAAATGGCACCGGTAGTCAGTACCGCGGCATCATCGAAAGAAAATCGGTTTTTCGAAAAAACAGTGTACATTAAAAGTAACACGACAACGCAGTAAACGACAAATTTTAAATCTAATTTTCCCGGCAGAATGTTATGCCAGAAATCCGGCAAAATGATCAGTAGCACAGTAATACCAGATAAGACGGCTTCCCAGGAAACCACCAATTTTTTCCGCATTACCAATATTTCAGAAAGTGCAATCAAGCCAAGGACGGAAGCCGCAACATCGACCCAGACACCCCCAGCAATAATAATTGGAATGAAGATAATTAAAGCAATTACCGCTGTAATAACCCTTTGTCTCATTTATAAACTCCTTTTCAACTCACCTATTTCGTTAATCCGCCAAAGCGACGTTTACGGTGCTGATACTCATAAACTGCTTGAGTCAATAATTCGGCTGTAAATTCAGGCCAGTGCGGTGCCATAAAGACAAATTCCGAGTAGGCAATCTGCCACAGTAAAAAGTTCGAAATCCGTTCTTCACCCGAGGTTCTGATAACCACGTCAGGGTCTTGATACTGACCTAATGAGGCTGTCATCAAATGTTCACTGATCATTTCCGGTGAAATATCTTCCGGCTTCAGTTCACCCTGTTGAACCGATTGTGCAATTTCTTGCACAGCGGTAGTGATTTCAGCACGACTACCATAGTTCAAAGCAAAGTTTAACACCATGCCATCACAATCCTTAGTGTCCTCGATGGCATCGGCAACAGCCTTTTGCGTCTTCTGTGGTAATTGATCCGTGTATCCCATGACGTTGACCCGCACATTGTTACTAATCAATTCTGGCACAAACGTGTCAAAAAAGTCCACAGGCAATTTCATCAGATAATTCACTTCGTCAGTGGGCCGTTTCCAATTTTCAGTTGAAAAGGCGTAAAGCGTTAGCACTTTAATCCCCAGATCACTAGCAGCTTTAGTGATAGTCTTCACCGTGTTCATACCCTGTTTATGGCCGGCAATCCGTGGTAAATGACGTTTCTGCGCCCATCTGCCATTACCATCCATGATGATGGCAACATGTGCCGGAATATTATTAGGATCCAGTTCTATTTTTTCAGGCATCTCTGACTGATTATTATTATTGAGCCAAGAAAACAAAGTGGCACCTCCAAATTAGCTTTCAAACCATAATCATACCAAAAAACAGAGTTGTCGACTATCCCAACTCTGCTTAAAGCGATTATTTAACAGAATCTAAATAAGCTACTGAAGTAAACGCCATTCACCGCGATTAGCGTCAGATAACGTATTAAAATACTGAAGTAAATTGTTAGCATCATCTGGGCTTACTTCACCAAGCATGTTTAATCCTTCACCCGTTGGAATGGGTTCACTCAAATCAGTGATCTCAGACTCATTTTCAATGGTTGCCTTTGAGAACGCAACGATCCAATCTTCTTCAATCAACTGAGTGATTACAAAGAATAAATTAAAATCATCATTTACAAAGGCTGGTTGCGCATAAACGCCCTCATCAATTTGAGTTAACTCGTTACCGTTATAATTGAGAACCGCTAAGTTTTCATCGGTAACTGCATCATTCAGTTTGAAAACCATTTTGGCAAATTGTGGTGTGCCAGGCGTGATTTCAACTGTTTCGTCGTCATTTGCCATGTTTAATTTCCTTTCGTTCAAGCAAGTCTAGCCAGAAATAATTTCTTGTTCTTTATCTTCCGTCAACTTATCGATTTGTTTAACGGCTTCGTCAGTCACTTTTTGAACTTGTTTTTCAAGATCATGAACATCGTCATCAGTGAAATCACCGTTCTTATGTCCCTTCTTCAAAGCGTCCATTGCTTCGCGACGAACGTTACGAACAGCAACTTTCCCTTGTTCAGCAACTGCCTTAACCTGTTTAGCCAGTTCCTTACGACGTTCTTCAGTTAATTGAGGGACAACTAACCGTAGTGCCGAACCATCATTAGCTGGTGTAATGCCTAAATCTGATTCCAAAATACCCTTTTCAACGTCTTCTAGTGAAGACTTATCAAAAGGTGTTACTAAAATCACCCGTGGTTCTGGAACGGTGATTGCAGCCACTTGATTAATAGGTGTTTCAACACCGTAATACTGAACGGTTACCCGGCTTAACAAACTTGCGTTAGCCCGACCAGCACGGATTGTACCAAATTCTCGGCTTAAGACATCTTCAGCCTTTTTCATCTTATCTCTTGCTTCATCAATAATTGGGTTTGCCAATATTATTTCCCCCTTACCGTTGTTCCGATGTTTTCACCAAGAACAACCTTCTTAATGTTTCCTGGATGATTCAAGTTGAACACTACCAACGGAATATCGTTATCCATTGACAATGTGCTAGCAGTTGAATCCATCACATGAAGACCCTTATTAATAATGTCCATGTGGGTCAAATGATCAAATTTAACGGCGTTCTGATCGATATTAGGATCAGCGGAGTAAACGCCATCCACACCATTTTTGGCCATTAAAATGGCATCAGCGTTAATTTCAGCTGCCCGTAAAGCAGCAGTGGTATCAGTTGAGAAATATGGGCTGCCAGTCCCACCGGCAAAAATAACAACGCGGTCTTTCTCTAAATGACGAATTGCTTTTCGCCGAATATAAGGCTCTGCAATAGCGCGCATTTCAATAGAAGTTTGAACCCGTGTAGGCACGCCGATATCTTCAAGGTTATCTTGAAGTGCAAGACCGTTCATAATGGTTGCGAGCATTCCAATATAATCGGCTTGCGCCCGTTCCATGCCCATCTGAGCACCTGATTCGCCTCGCCACATGTTACCGCCACCAACGACGATCCCAATCTGAAGACCCAAATCAAATACTTCCTTAACTTCCTTTGCCACTGTCTTGATAACTGGTGGGTGGATACCAAATCCTTGATCGCCAGCTAAGGCTTCACCGCTCAGCTTCAAAACGATACGCTTATACTTTAAATCCGTCATCATGAGCCTCCTATTAGTTTCCTGTTGTAATTCTATCATAATCCGGTATCGACCAACAGTCGTATCGCGGTTTAATTCTATAAAAAAAGGGGGTACGCTACACGTACACCCCCTTTTTTAAAGTCAGTTTAGCCGTTAATTTGACTATTTACTTCATCTTCAAAGTTCTTGGTTTCAACTTCGATACCTTCACCAACTTCATAACGAACAAAGCTCTTCAGCTTGCCGCCCTTTGAAGCAACGTATTGGCTAACAGTTTGGTCAGAATCCATAACAAATTCTTGATCAGCAAGACTGATTTCAGACAAGAATTTACGTAAACGACCTTCAACCATCTTTTCAACGATCTTTTCAGGTTTGCCTTCGTTCAAAGCTTCCTTCTTCAATACTTCACGTTCGTGATCCAAACGATCTGCAGGGATCTCTTCACGAGAAGTAAACTCTGGGTTAACGGCTGCAACGTGCATTGCAACGTTCTTAGCAACACTAGCATCAGCGCCTTCAAGGACAACTAAGGCACCAATTTGGCCACCGTTATGCAGGTAAGCACCAAAGACTTCATTGTCGCTCTTTTCAACAACTTGGAAGCGACGAAGCGTCGTATGTTCTGAAGTGACCTGAGTTTGTTCAATAATCATTTCTTTAATGGTTTGACCATCATCGTTCTTCAAAGCTAAAGCAGCATCCATATCAGCTGGCTTGTTAGCAGCAATCAAATCGGTGATTGTCTTAACCAAGTTCTTGAACCGGTCATTAGAAGCAACGAAATCAGTTTCAGAGTTAACTTCAACGATTGCAGCGACATTGCCGTTTTCAGAAATGTGAGCTAAACCGTTAGCAGCAACATTGCTACTCTTCTTTTCAGCCTTAGCAATTCCCTTTTCACGCAAGAAATCAATCGCCTTGTCCATGTCGCCTTCAGTAGCAACAAGGGCCTTCTTTGCGTCCATCATACCAACGCTTGTCTTATCACGAAGTTCTTTAACCATTTTTGCAGTAACGTTTGCCATTTTATGGCCTCCTTAATATTAGTTACAAATAAGTCGCATAACACCAACACAAAAGGCTGGCCCGAAAATAATCAGGCCTCGCGGGTCCACATTTTCAAGCCAGCCTAAGCACTGATGGTCTTTTAACAAATGTTAAATGTTGTAAACTATTCAGCAGCGTTTTCTGAAGCGTCCTTGCTGTCAGCATCTTTAGCTTCTGCTTTAGCAGCTTCGGCTTCGTCTTCACCTTGACGGCCTTCGATAACAGCATCGGCCATCTTGCTTGTGATCAAGCGAACGGCACGAATAGCATCATCGTTAGAAGGAATGATTACGTCAATGTCATCAGGGTCGGTGTTAGTATCAACCATAGCGACGATTGGAATGTTCAGCTTTTGAGCTTCCTTAACGGCAATTTGTTCCTTACGAGGATCAACAACAAACATCACGTCAGGCAACTTAGGCATATCTTCGATACCGCCTAAGAAACGTTCCAACTTGTCAGTTTGCTTCTTCAGTAAAGAAACTTCCTTCTTTGGCAGACGATCAAAAGTACCATCTTCAGCCATCTTCTTAAGATCCTTCAAACGCTTGATACGAGTTTGAATGGTGTTCCAGTTGGTTAAAGTTCCACCCAACCAACGGTGGTTAACGTAGAATTGACCAGCGCGGGTAGCTTCTTCTTCAATAGAATCTTGGGCTTGTTTCTTAGTACCAACGAAAAGCACTACAGCACCCTTAGATGCTTCATCCTTAACAAAGTTGTAGGCGGTGTCGATTAACTTAACCGTCTTTTGTAAGTCAATAATGTAGATCCCGTTACGTTCAGTGAAGATATAATCCTTCATCTTAGGGTTCCAACGACGAGTTTGGTGACCGAAGTGGACACCTGCTTCAAGTAATTGTTTCATTGTAATAACAGCCATGAAATAGCCTCCATCAAAGTTTTTTTCCTCCCCTGAGGTCATCTATACTAAGAACTCTCGCGAGCACTACTTAATATATTACTCAGAGTGTGAATTGTGGCAATCAGCCGAAAATTAGTATACCCGTTTTGGGTGTTCATAGCAACCCTTAGCCGTCCAAAAGTAAAAAAAATTTGAAATAAATGTTACATTCATGTTACACTACACTTCGCAGAACTTCGAGGAGGAACCGATTATGCTCAAAGCTATCGTTTTTGATCTTGACGATACACTTTATGATCAACAACGACCGTTTCAGCAGGCGTTAGCTTCAGTCTGGAACGACCCAGCGGTTTCCGGTCACGTGTTAACCGACCTTTTCAAGGCCTTTAAGCACATGAATGATCGAGTCGCAAAATTAGAAACATTAACTATGAACCATGTTTTTAACCGCCTTAATGACGTGCTAACGCAACATGATTTACCAACGTTGACGAATTCGGTATGGCTGGCTTTTTGCGACCGTTACCGAACAGAAGCAAAAAAAATCACCCTGTTTTCAGATATTCAAGCACAACTGCCGCTCCTAAATAAGCATTACGAATTAGGTGTAATCACCAATGGCGAAAGTAATACGCAGTCTGAAAAGTTTTCCCATCTTGAACTTGAACAATGGGTAAAGAAAGAAAACGTCGTCATTTCTGATGAAGTGGGTCTGCGAAAACCGGACCCCAGAATTTTCACCCACTTCAACCGACAGATGAATTTACAAGCTAATGAAGTGGTTTACATCGGTGATAATTTTGAAAAGGATATGGTTGGGGCCAAGCAAGCCGGCTGGCACGCTTTCTGGTTTAACCATCGGCATTTAGAGATGCCAAAATCAGACTTTATCCCTGATCAAACGGTTGAATCACCCACCGAACTGGCAGAACTGTTACAGGCGATGTCCGTTACTAATTACTAGTCCACTAACTTGTCTAGTCAAGCAGCTCCTCAAATCTAACTGATTTGGTGAGCTGCTTTTTCATTTACGATAAACCGCAATGAGCGAACTAATTGAATCAAGTAACATAATCAACGCCATCATCCACATGGCGGCCATATTGTTCATGCTAAGCAACAGACCAATCAAAATAATATTCAACACCAATAATAGCCACAGGAAACCTTTCGACATATTTTTCATCAAACTCTCCCTCTTTCATCGTTCATTATTATAATACAAATTATTTAGGTACTCCTTAAAATATGACATTTTTTATAATATTCGCGCCTTTTCGCGATATAATAGAGAAGAATATGAGAGGAGAATATATGATGAGTGAAGAAATCTATCACGACTATTTTTTTGATGAACCTGCTTTCAATACTCATGACGGTGGTTACGTTCCGTTGGAAATAGCCGACGCACCCGAAAAACCGTTGGCAATTCCTGCACGTTTAAAACCCGATAAAGAAACCGATACTGATATCTGGTATACAGTAACGGCTCAAGCTGGCGAAACTCCGATTTTGCCAGGTAAAAAGACGAAAACTTGGGGCTATAATGCCAGTATCCTCGGGCAAACCATTGTTTACCCAGTTGGCAAGCACATCCACGTTGCTTTGGAAAATCATTTGCCAGAACTCACGACTTTTCATTGGCACGGCCTGATTGTTTCCGGTCCTTACGTTGACGGTGGCTGTCACGCACCCGTTTATCCTGGGGAAACGAAACATATTGATTTCACCTTGGATCAGCCCGCCGCAACCACTTGGCTTCATGCTCATCCATGCCCATCAACTGCTGAACAAGTTTGGCACGGCCTAGCAACCATGGTGCTGGTGACTGATGATCACATCAATTCCCTACCCTTACCACAGCACTATGGCGTAGACGATATTCCATTAGTTTTGCAAGACCGCCGTTTCCACGAAGATAATCAATTAGACTATCATGCTGACTACGATCCAGATGGCGTACAGGGGCCGACTGCTCTCATTAACGGAACCGTTAACCCCGTCTTTGATGTCACCACTCAAAAATTACGGTTGCGAATCTTAGACGGTGCTAACCGCAGAGAATGGCGGCTACACTTCTCAGATGACCTGAAGTTCGCTCAAATTGCTGGAGATTCCAGTCTTTTACCCGAACCCGTTTACATGGATCATTTGATGCTGACCTGTGCAGAACGAGCTGAAATCGTGGTTGATTTTGCTGGCTATCACGAAGGTCAGACTGTCACCCTGTTCAGCGATGATGTGCCAATTCTAAAGTTTAGAATTCATCAATTTGCGGCTGATAACACGACGCTGCCGGATCACCTGCTGACTATCAATAAGCCAGAAGTTGACCCTAAAACACCCGTTCGTAAAATCGAAATGAGTGGTATGGACGAAGCCGTCATGCTGGATGGTAAAAAGTTTAGTATGCAACGCATCGATGCCACGCAACCAGTTGGTCAAAGCCAATATTGGGATATCACCAATACCAACGAAAAAGACTCCGGAATGGTGCATCCCTTCCACGTTCATGGCACTGAATTCTTGGTTATTTCTCGTAATGGTCACGCACCATACCCAAACGAACACGGCTTCAAAGATACCGTTGGGGTCAACCCAGGCGAAACCGTTCGTCTCCTGGTTCGCTTTGATCTGCCCGGTGTATACATGTACCATTGCCACATTATTGAACACGAAGACGGTGGTATGATGGCTCAAATTCAAACCTATGAGCCAGGAAAACCAATGCCAAAGTACAAGTTAATGGATATGGATACTTTAATGAATGCATTCGCCAAAGAACGCGGTATTGAACCAAAAGATTTGTGGATGGCAGGCATGGATTCATATAGTAAATATGGTATGAAGATGTAGCGATTCTTCACTGACGAAATACAAATACTAAAATTAAAAGCGCTCGAATTTTATTTTCGAACGCTTTTTACTATCCAATTATTTAATTTTAGACCAATCAATCTCTCGCTGCTGATGATAATATTGACGATCATGTTCGTTAATTTCTCGCATCACATGACAAGGTGTTCCTATCGCGACAACATTGGCTGGAATATCCTTGGTCACAACACTGCCAGCACCGATAACTGAATTATCACCGATGGTAACTCCTGGCAAGACGATGACGCCAGCACCTAACCAGCAATTACGCCCTATTTTAATAGGTAGATTATACTGGTATTCTTTTTCTCTCAACTCAGGCAAAACCGGATGAGTTGCTGACGCCAAAGTCACATTAGGACCAAACATGGTGTGATCACCAACGTAAATGTGAGTATCATCAACTGCGGTTAAATTATAATTAGCATAAATGTGACTGCCAAAGTGCAGGTGCTTACCACCAAAGTTCGAATGCAGTGGCGGTTCAATATAAGTATCCTCACCGATTTCAGCAAACATCTTTTTAAGCAACCGCTGACGCCCCTCGTGCTCACCGGGCCGCGTCTGATTAAAATCATAAAGCAGTTCTTGAGCAGCTTCCTGTTCCTTTAAAATCGCTTTATCCATTGGTAAATAAAGGTTACCATTGTGCATATCCTCTGTCATATAACTTTTCCTCCTAATATCTAACAAGTCCATTATAGCAAACATGTAAACGTTTACCAGCCTGTATTTTAATGGTTGTAATGACCGACAAATAACCCGTAGAATAGCAAGCCAATTATACGTCAAAGTCAAGTAAATGTGCTATTATGTCTTTGCTTTAAGAGAGTGTTTGATTTATGAGAGAAAGGACTGATTAGCGTGATAAACTATCATTTGAACCGTTCATTCAAAAGGTTTCCCAGCCATTATTTTTACGTGATTGCATTAGTCTCAACCGGTCTCTTTTGGGGGCATACCACAACCGTTGTGAAAGCCTCAACTTCAGAAGATTCGACGCCTTCAACCGACACCACCAGTTCAGTTGATCAAACTGCTTCCAGCACCGTTCTGCGAACATCCGTCACAACTGAAGCGAGCAGTACAGAACAGAATACTGATGGAATCAATAACAATCAAGTCATAGCTGATTCCTCATCTTCTAATGAAAGCAATCCAGCAAGTGATGTTACTGATGCCGACCCAGTCACCACAACCACTAACGCTGATGATCCTGGTTCAACGGACACCTCAAGTGGCACTTCAACCGGCACTTCAACCGCCAGTGTCACGCTAACACCGCCGGGAGGGACACTGCCGAGTAACGATGGATCACAGGCAGTACCGGATACTGATCAGACTGATGATGATCCGGCTGGCTCTCAAGCCACTGCATCTCCAACTGACATTACAGCCATCACTCCGGATCCGGAAAATACCACGCAGGTTGCACCCGATGCTTTAGGCGTTAAACCGGTCGGCGGCATCAAGCTGAACGTGCCGATTCCCACGACTGGTAAGGATGCGATCACAGCTACGGATGAATATTACTATACGATTGATGGTGATATTAATATTACTGCTCAGCTAGCTAATTATCACCGTAGTTTGTCTGATGTTTCTATCACACCAGGTACCTGGCAAGGTAGTGCTTATGCTGCCGCTATACCAGCCAATGCGGTGGGAATTGACCCTAAAACTGGCAAAAACTATGTCGACGAATGGATGCCCGACGTTTGGTTCCAGTATCTGCTTTGGTTAACGGAATACAACACTCAGTTTCCAACTTGGACTCGTTTTAGAAATTCATTCTCAAAATCAAGTCTAAGCACCCTGACCAATTTCACCGTAACCATGGCCCAGCAGCAAACTAGTGCAACAAACCTTGCCCCCACACAGGTTTACACAGCATTAGTGCAAACTAATAGCTTAGAAGGGCTACAATATGCACAAAATTTGAACACCATTAATTTCACCGTAAATTCTAACGTTTCTGAACAGGTTTATGGTGGCGACATTCAAAGTAAGTTATGGGATATCAGCGCACTGTCAAAAATAAACAGTCTAACTAGTGTTCGTTTTTTATCTACTTCTATTCAAGACGTATCCGCATTAAGGTCGAATGACCATTTAGCAAATATTGAATTAAGCTTTAATCAAATCAGTGACATTAGTGGTTTCCAAAGCGACTGGATAAAATCGCAGCCCGCACCTAATCCTAACGACAATAGGATTGGCAGCTCACGCTACAATGGCATTAGTATGCCATTGCTGGTGCTTAAACCTGGAACTACCAGCGTGGAAGTTAGTTACAACGTCAAAGAATACGATGGGTCATTAGTTCACATGTATCCTTCTGATGGCTCCGATTTTAGTACTGACTATCCAGAAACCTATGAGATGTATAAGGCAAGTACAGCTGATGCAGTCAGCGAAAACGATCAAACCATCGTGTTCTATAACTTCAAGACTCCTCCGGCCGGTGATGTTGGCTGGCTTTCAGCGGGGTACGTCTTTTGGGAGGACGGCTATCCTAAAGATCCGTCCGCTTTTGATGTGTGGGTGTCCATTCCGTACATTATTTCTGATGATTATGGCACGACAAAGGTCAATTATGAGAATTTACTGACTAATGGTCAGCAGGAAGAAGTTGCAACTTCGACGCCATTGAGTGGGTCAGTTGGTGACACTTATGATATTTCGTCCGACTCTAACACGACATATCCGCTGGAGTGGTTGATCGATAAATATGGCAGCAACTATTTAGTTTTGAATGGCACTGGTAATTATTCTGATTATCTTGCCAACAATGGTCTTGCTCAGGCGGTTCCTGGTGCCGGCACTTACACTGCCGACCCGCAGAATCTAACCGTCTTATTTGCACCAACAAGCAGTACGGTAACGGTACAACACGGTTACTATGATGCTGATCATCAATTTGTCCCGCTATCATCAGATACGACTGTTGATCAATCCTCGGGCACTAGTTTAAACGTTGCGGATCAAGCAACTCCAATCACCAATTTCCACTACACATCCGCTGAAATTGTTGCAGCTGACGGCACCACAACCCCATTGTCCAACACGACCACCGTCCCCTACCTCACAAATGGCTATCAGCTTCGACTCTTGTACGCGCCAGATCCGGCCACGATTAATTTCACCTATAAGGACGACCTCGGTAATATACTGCCGCAAAGCGGATCCGATACTGGTACAGCTGTCAGCATGTTCTCACCTGACAGCAAACTGGGGCAAATTGACATTCCCGACTACACGTTTGACCACTATGAAACCAGCGATGGCACGCCAATCACCACATCAATGACCTACCCTGAACTACAAGCCGGTTTAACGCTGGTCTACAAAGGCAACACCTTGCCATTCACCGTGAGTTACGTTGATAACCACGGTAATGTCATTCATATAACAGCACAGGCTTCTGGTGCCGTGAACGCAAAGTTAACTAGCGATTGGCTGAGTGATAATCAACTAAGCATACCGGATTATACCTTCGACCGCGTTGAGACGACCGCCGACCACCAGACTATTTCAGCCGACGCAACAATTAATACAGTTCGCGAAGGCATCACGTACGTTTATGCGCCAAATTCGATTACTATCCCGATTCATTATCTGAATTCAAACGTCGATCCAGTATCGATTGCCGCCGACGATTCCCTCGATAGCCCAATCAATGAAAATGTGACTACCGAACAGATTACGGCTAAAGAAGTCGCCATCAAATATTACACGTTCAAAGAAGCCCGAGATAACGCCGGTAACCTGATTACTTTTCCAAGTTCAGCCGCCACCATTCGAGAAGGCATCAATCTCATTTATGATGAAAATCGAGTTTCAGTACCAATCAGCTACGTGGATCCAGATGGTAACCCACTTCTTACGTCTGGTTCAATCGATGGTTTTGCTGCTCATCAATTGACACCGGATCAAATCGCCACAATTACCGGATACACGTGGAAACAACTCATTGATCAGGATAAGAATCCGGTGACGCTACCAATCAACTTTGGCGATTTAGTTGGCAAACAATTAACGGCAGTATACGAGCCAATTCAAGTCTCGGTTCCAGTCGATATTGTTAATTCTGCTGGGATTCATTTGGCCGATTTTCCAGCGATCACTGGCAACTATCTGGATGAACTCACCGCAGACATGCTCAGGGGAATGGCACCTTCAATCAACGGCTACTCGTATTCAACAGTTCAGGATGCCGCCGGTAACGCGCTGACTCTGCCAACACAACTTGGGGCGATCGACCCCCAAGGCATCAAGCTGGTTTACAGTGAAAACAATGTGCTCCTGGCCGTGCACTATGTAGATCCTGATGGTAATCCGCTGGGAGAAGATTCATCCATTAATGGCAGTTTTAATCAGTCGCTTTCTCGTAACAACCTGCTGATTCCTGAATTTACGGGTTATACCGCGGGCACCATTACAGATAGCGCCGGTAACGCGATTACGTTTCCAACGACCTTTGGTGCTGTCAACGGCGACATTCAGGTCACTTACCAGCCAGTTCGAGTCACCATCCCGGTTCAAATCGTGGACGCTACCGATAAACCGATTGGCAAGTTAGACCCGATTCAAATCACGGGAAACTATCTTGATCAGCTCACTGACGCGCAAATCAGAGTAACGGCTCCTTCCATTAAAGGCTACACCTATTCGGCAGTCGAAGATTCAACCGGTAGCCCATTAACTCTGCCAACGACACTTGGAGCAATCAATCCAGCTGGAATCAAGCTCGTCTACAATGAAAACGACGTGCTGTTGACCGTTCACTATGTGGATCCTGCGGGTAACGCGTTGAGTGAAGCTTTACCGCTTAACGGAAAGTTTAGTGCGGAATTGAACCTTGAATCACTGCAAGCTCCAGAGATAACTGGGTATACAGCCGGCTCAATCACCGATGAAACGGGTCATCCAATCACGCTCCCCACTACGTTTGGTACTGTTAACGGCGATATTCTTGTCCACTACCAGCCCGTTCAAGTGACCATTCCGGTTCAGTATGTCGACACCAATAACAACACCATTGCCGAACCACAGCAAGCCGCCGGTAATTACTTGGATACACTGAGCAATTTGAATTTAACCAATGATATTATAGGATATACTTTCAAAGAAATCCAAGATACTCAAAGCAATGTGCTGCCGGCTTCAACCCCATTAGGTGCCATCGATCCGGCTGGCATCAAATTCATTTACACCGAAAACGAAGCAAAATCTTCTATTAAATATATCGATGCAGCTGGCAATGAATTACATTCAGCTGGTACCATCTCCAATCAGCCAAGTCAGCAACTCACTGCTGATGAGATTATCCTGCCAGCAATCACTGGCTACACCTTCGACCACTTCGTCGATGGCAACCTCCAACCCATCACCCTACCGCTGAAGTTCGCCGAGATCATCAGTAACGGCATTCAAGCGGTATACGCACCGGTTCAAGTCGCCGTCACCGTGAACTATGTCGATGAAAACGGCAAAAAGCTTGCCGACCCGCAGCAAGCCCGCGGTAACTATTTAGATCAACTCACCGCTGATCAGATTGCTGGTCTGGCAACGCCAATCTCCGGCTACACGTTTGTTGAAGCTCAGTATTCATCCGGTCAGGCACTGAATTTACCTGTTCAGTTTGGCACAATTACGGCCACCGAGATCAACCTCGTGTACCGTGAAAACACGGTTACCGTACCGATTCAATACGTTGATTTGAATGGTGAAGAACTGCTGCCATCAACAATGATCAACCACCAGCCAAGTGAGCAGCTGTCTGACAATGATATTGCTGTGCCAGCGATTACCGGCTACACGTTTGACCACTTCGCTGACAAAAACAATGCCACGGTTTCGTTGCCAATTGCCATGAGTGACATCATCGCCAATGGCTTCAAAGTTGTTTACAAGCCGGTTCAAGTCTCAATCCCGGTTCAACTCGTCGATACAACCGGTAAAGTGGTTGGCAATTCACAGCTGCTGACTGGCGACTATCTCGACTCGCTCACCAACGAGATCATCAGTCAGTACACGCCAACAATCGATGGTTATACCTTCACTGAAGTCCAAGATTCAACCGGTGATCCACTGACACTGCCAGCCCAATTTGGCACTATCGACCCTACTGGTATCAAGCTGGTTTACTTCGAAAATCAGGCGGAAGTTACTATTAAATACGTGGATCCACAGGGTACGGAATTACACCAGGCTGGCACCATTTCCCATCAGCCAAGTCAGCAACTGACTGCTGACGACCTTACGCTGCCAACGATTTCCGGCTACACCTTCGACCATTTCGTTGATAATACGCAACAGCCAATCACGTTGCCAGTCGACTTTAGTGAGATTATCGCCAACGGCATCCAAGCCGTCTATGAACCGATTCAAGTCACCATCCCGGTTCAATACGTGGATGACGAAAATAATCCAATTGCCGAGTCAAGCCAAATCAGCGCCAACTATCTGGATGAACTCACCCCAGAAAGCATCACTCAGCTGGCAACACCAATCGACGGTTACACCTTTGACACCGTTCGCGACGCCCATGGTAACGTGCTGACCTTACCAATTCAGTTTGGCGCCATTGATCCCGCGGGCATTAAGCTCCTGTACACCGAAGAGATCGAAGGAACCGTCACCACGCCCGTTCCCGTCACTTACGTTGATTCAGCAGGAAACCAACTTCTGCCAGCAATCAACATTGAGATGGAATCTGACCAGCAAATTACCGCCAATCGTGTGCCAATTCCAGACGTACCCGGCTACCAGTTCGCTAAGTTGACTGATCACGCGGGCAACACGGTCACCTTACCAACCACGCTTGATGCCGTGGAAACCGGTCTCCGAGTGGTTTACCAGCCAATTCAAGTGTCTCTGCCAGTGAGTTACGTGGACACAGAAGGTCGCGTCATTGCCAACCAACAGCGAACTAGCGGTAACTACCTAGATCAGCTCACCACTGGCGCCGTCGCTGAGCTCGCAACGCCAATCGACGGTTACACCTTCGTGGAAGCACAGGACGCAACAGGCAAGCCCCTGAGTCTGCCACTAACTCTGGGGACCCTCACCGAGGGTATCAAGCTGGTCTACCGTGCAAACGAAGTGCCAACAGATATCACCGTCACCATCAACTACGTGGATCCAGCTGGCAACCACATCCAGCCGCCAACTAACATTCAAGGTGGCCCAGACGACCTTCTCACCGCGGAACAGGTCAACGTTCCTGAACTGCCGGGTTACGTCTTCGACCATTTCGAGGATAACAACGGCAATCCATTCTCGTTGCCAATTAATTTCAGCGACCTTGAAAATGGTGGCCTGCACGTGGTCTATCAGCCAATTAAAGTGACCGTGCCGGTTTACTATCTGGATGACAGTGGTCAGACCATTGCCACGGCTCAGCAGGTTCCAGGTAATTATCAAGATCCGTTCACTGCGGCCGACCTGACTGGGTTGCAGCAAACCATTCCTGGTTACCAGTTCTCAAACGTACGTCTGGCAAGCGGTGAAGCGTTAACCCTCCCCACCGTCCTCGGTGAATTACAAACTGGTCTTTATCTGATTTACACCGTGGACAACACCAACGTGGTACCGCCAGAAACGCCTGATACTACCCCACCAGCTGGCAACCCCGGTGACATCATTCCGGAGAAAGTTCCGGTAAAAGTCATTTATGCTATGAAAGAAATCAGCCTGCATACCACCCCTAACTTTACTAACGATAACATCGTCATGACCTACGTGAAGAAGCCACGGATTTACCGGCCCCGTTTCATGGTGATCGACACGGTTCGTGACAGCCAAAACCGACTGCGCTATCTGGTGCGCGACATCAATTCTAAGAGTGATACCTACAGCTTGATGGGCTACATCACTGCCAATCCCGAAGACGTCCGCAGCGCCTACTACCACATCGTGCCAACCACCATCACGGTGATCAATCCAAAGGGCATCAACGGCTATAAGAACACCGACCTGACGGGTAAAGTCACCCACTACCGTCAAGGGACGGTTCTGAAAATCGCGCGAATCCTCAAAGATAAAACGGCGACCCGCTTCGTCCTCACCAACGGCCAAATCGTGACCGCAAGCAAGCTTCTCGTCAAAATGGGTACCATTCCGCAGCCGAAGCGTGCAACCAAGCTTAAAGCGCTCAATCGTTACGGTGATCTGGATTTAACAACCAAGCTTGAACACTTCAAGAAAGTGACGCCAAAGTCATTCGGTATTCTCAACTGGGACTACAGCGATGGCTATAACTACCACGTCAAATCATTAAAGCGCTATAAAATCGATAATGGTTATATTACCGCATATAGTAAACTGGTAAAGAGCGATTACTAGAAACCAAAAACCGTTGCTACTTTGTTAAAAGTAACAGCGGTTTTTATTGTGAACGACTATTTAAAACACAAATTAAACTAAATGGTAAATAAAGGCATTCCTCGACCTAACAAAAAAATCAGGCAATCAAAAGTATCGCCTGAGTCCCTATTACTTCAAATTATTCTGCCAACACACCATGAACCACCATCACTTGACCAGCTTCATCAGGTGCTTCTAACCAATGAAATTCACCTGGCTGCATCACAACAGCTTTTCCTGGTACCAACGTAGTCACGTCATCATCAGTATGGAACTGGACTGATCCCTTGATTGCCACGACAGTTACAGTCATTGATGAGCGGTGACGTTTAATGGTAAAACCTTTGGGTAAAACTAACCTAACAATCGACAAATGGTGCTCAACCATCATCCTGTCAGGTCCCTCTGATACTGTTGTATCTGGTGTTAATACTTTCATGATTGCCTCCATTATCATTATGCATGTATGTAAATAGTGGCAGGAAATCTGCTACTATTATTTTTTAATTGAGCGTTTTTACTTTGTCGTCTTACTTCTATCTAGCCTAATCGGGCTACTACAGGCAGAGACTTGCACCTAAGCCAATACCAATATAAATCCAAGCCCAGGATTTCTATCGGTATCAGCTTAGGCTCCAGTCTCTAACCGCCTGTCTTCGCACCTTTATCTAATCGGGCTACAAGAAGGCAACGACCTGCACACAAGGGGCTCTGCCACAAACCGCCTTCTTTTCGCACCTTACTCTAATCGGGCTACTACAAGCAGAGAGCTGCATATAAGTCAGTACCGGCATAAATCCAAGCCCAGGATTTTTACCGGTACCGTCTTATACTCCGCTCTCTAACCGCTTGTCTTCGCACCTAACCTATTGACCCTTCCATCTCAAAACTAATCAACCGGTTCAACTCAACCGCATACTCCATCGGCAGTTGTTTCGTAAATGGTTCCACGAAACCCATGATAATCATTTCAGTCGCCTTTGATTCCGAGATTCCTCGCGACATCAAATAATACAGCTGTTCCTCTGAAATCTTGGAGACCTTTGCTTCATGTTCCATCGCCACATTGCCGTTATAAATTTCGTTATACGGAATCGTGTTTGACGATGACTGGTCATCCATGATGATCGTGTCACATTCAACGTGGGCCTTTGAACCATCCGACTTCTTTGTGAAGCGAACCGTCCCACGATAATCGGTGGCACCACCAGTTTTAGCAATTGACTTTGAGACAATTGAACTAGACGTATTCGGTGCATTGTGAATCATCCGCGCACCAGAATCTTGATGAATACCATTAGAAGCAACGGCAATCGAAAGCATCGTCCCACGGGCATTTTCACCATCTAAGTAAACGCTTGGGTACTTCATGGTCACCTTAGAGCCTAAGTTACCATCGACCCATTCCATGGTGGCGTTCTCTTGAGCTGCGGCCCGCTTCGTTTCCAAACTATAGACGTTGTCCGACCAGTTTTGAATCGTCGTGTAACGGCAATAAGCGTCCTTTTCAACGTTCACTTCAACTACCGCAGCGTGCAAACTATCAGACGAATAGTTCGGTGCAGTACAGCCTTCCACGTAGTCCACTCTGGCACCTTCGTCCACAATGATCAGTGTCCGTTCAAATTGACCAGAATTCTCCGCGTTCAAACGGAAGTACGCTTGAATTGGCGTCTTAGTTTGGACACCCTTTGGCACGTAAATAAACGAACCACCGGACCAAACAGCCCCGTTCAGTGCAGCAAACTTATTGTCAGTCGGTTTAACTAACTTGCCAAACCACTTTTTGAACAACTCTGGGTATTCACGCAACGCCGTATCGGTATCGGTGAAGATAATCCCCAGTTTTTCAAAATCGTTTCGCATGTTGTGGTAAACCACTTCAGATTCGTATTGTGCCGACGAACCTGCAAGGTAACTACGTTCAGCTTCTGGCACGCCCAAACGGTCAAAGGTCTTCTTCAGATCATCAGGGACGTCATTCCAGTCCCGGTATTTTTTGTCAGTCATCTTTTGATAGTAAAGCATATTCTTTAAATCAAGCTCGCTCAAATCTGGACCATAATCCGGCATGGGCAGCTTTTTGTATGCTTCATACGATTTCAGACGATAGTCCAGCATCCATTTAGGTTCCTTTTTTTCAGCTGAAATCTTCCGAACCGTTTCTTCTGTTAGCCCACGACCCGTTGAATATGCTGGCTTGATATCGTCGTGAAAACCGTATTCATAATCTTTATCGTTAGCAACAATGTCTGGGACATTTTGTGCGCCTGTTCCTTCTGCCATTTGCTAGTCCTGCTACTGATAACTTATAAAAAGTTATAGATTATTCTTGCTTCTCCCTATCCTGCCTCGTATAAAACTCACTAATACAGTTGATATGATAGTCCACAAGCGTTAATTCCCGGCTAGCCACCGGTACATCCTTTGAAACCTGTTTTAGTAGGCTAATTCAAAGTTTTCAGTATCCCTGATATTCAGGGCCGCATTAATATCGCGATCTTCGGTATAACTACATTTAGGACATTCATAGGTGCGCTCACTTAGCTTTAAATCAACTTTTTTATAGCCACATTGATGGCATAACTTAGAAGTTGATTCAAACCGGCCAGTTAGGTGTACCGGAATGCCTATTTGCTGGCATTTAGAGACTAATTTGATTCTAAAACTATAGAATCCTTGGTAACTAACGGCTTTAGCTAAATGCCGATTTTTCATCATACCCTTAACATTCAAGTCTTCTAAGGCTACCCACTGCGGTTTGGTTCTCACCACATTGGCAATAATCTTATTTTGATAATCTACCTGAATGTTGGTTAATCGTTGATACAAGCGTTGCACCTTCCGCTGAGTTTTAGCTAGATTCAAATCAGTAGCAGATTTCCCTTCTTTCTGTCTTCTAGCTTTCAGTGCAAGATACTGACGGGACAACTTCCTTTGCAGGCGTCTAAGGCGTTTTCTGATTCGCCTTATCCGACTACTTTTATTCTGATTGTGATACAAAGTGCCATCATTTAAGATGGCAAATTCTTTTAGACCAAGATCAATGCCGATAGGTTCACCGGCCAATCCTAATTTGGGTAGTTCAGCCTGTTCCACTAAACAAGTCAAGTAATAACGGCCAGCTTTGAATTTAATCCGGCCTTGTTTGATAACAAAGTGTTCTGAGTCTGTAGGAATGTAGCCAAACTCTTTCAACCGTACCCAGCCAAGCTTCGGTAACTTGATCTGGTGACGCTGACAGGGAATGATTTGCGTTTTACCGTTCTTAACAAAGTAGTAACTGCCCTGACCCCGTTTAAACGAGCGCCAATGTGGGAAACCACTTTGTTTTTTGAAAAAACGTTTCATGGCAGTATCCGCATCAATAAAAGCCTGTTTAACTGATTTGGCATATAAATCCTTGATCCACATATTATCAGGATTAGCGTCCAGGTACTCATGGTTAAACCACTTACTAAAGGCGTAAGCGTTTAAGTAGCAATAACCCATTTCGTAGCGTTGCTGATTGATATCCAAAAACAGGTTGTAGGCCCAACGACTGCCACCAATATGACAATCAATCTGCCAGGCTTGTTTTTCAGTCGGCTTAATTTCGACTTTATAGGTGAGTAACATCAGTGGTTCCGCCTTATTGAATTTAATCACCAAAGTGAGGTGTCCCTCATATTATACGAGATAGATTTATCCCCAAAAAGCCTTTTAATGAAATTCATATAAATCACTACATATAAGCTATCAGCTAATACAGAAAATTAAACACCTAACTTTAACCTGGTTATATCTTCTACTAGGCACAGAATAGTATAGAAACACCACTTTCCAAAGATTGATATCCTTTTACAGCAAAACAGTTACTGTTCATTCCTCCTTCTCAGAATCATCCACATTGCCATCTGGCTGTTTTAACAATGCACGCTGCAATGCCCACCATGAAAGTGTCGCGCACTTAATACGCGCTGGAAACGTCATGATGTTGCTTAAGATTGCGGCGTCTTGAAGTTCATCCAAATCTTTTTGAGGATGTTTTTTACCTATGACCATGTCGGAAAAAGTCTTTGCCATGTTTAAGGCTTCATCCTTGGACTTGCCCATAACAGCATCCGTCATCATGCTGGCACTGGATTGACTGATCGTGCAACCATCACCGGTAAAACCGATATCGCTAATTCGATCCTGATCGTCCAGCTGGATATCCAAGTTAATGACATCACCGCAAGTCGGATTCTTCAGCGTAATCTTATGAGTCGCGTCCGGCAGCGCATGTTTGTGATGCGGATGATCCGAGTGATCCAAAATCACTTCTCGATATAAACTATTTAGTTTCTCTAGACCCATGATTGAAGAACTCCTTTGTTTCTTGAAGTGCCACAAGCAAACGATCAGCGTCCGCTTGCGTATTATACAAATACAGACTAGCACGTGCTGTGGCGGTTAGTCCAAGATATTCCATCAACGGCTGTGCGCAGTGATGTCCGGCACGAACTGCCACACCTTCCATGTCTAAGGCAGTGGCAACATCATGTGGGTGCAAGTTCTCTAGATTAAACGCTATAACACCCGTATGCTTAGCAGGATCTTGTGGCCCATAAACTTGAACACCATCGATAGCTTCCATCTTAGGCAACAGGTAATTCACTAGTTCTTGTTCGTGCGCACGCACTGCTGACATGCCAATACCAGTTAAATAATCAACAGCGGCTCCTAAGCCAACTGCACCAGCAATATTTTGCGTCCCAGCTTCAAATTTATAAGGCAATTCTGCCCAAGTCGATTCCTGCTGGTGAACAAAGCCAATCATTTCACCGCCGTATTGGTAAGGTGGCATTGCTTCTAGTAATTCACGTTTACCATATAAAATACCGATACCAGTAGGACCCATCATTTTATGCCCAGAAAAAGCGTAGAAATCAACGTCTAAGTCCTGCACGTCAACCGCCATATGCGGTACGGCTTGCGCACCATCACCAACAAAAACTGCGCCATGTTGATGAGCTAGTTTAGCTAACTGTTTGATTGGGTTAACGGTGCCCATAACGTTAGAGGCATGAGCAACCGCGACAATCTTAGTTTTGTCAGTAATTAACTGCTTAGCTTCTTCTAAGTCAAGTTCCCCGTCATCCGTCAAATGAATGTACTTTAACGTAGCACCCTTACGAATGGCTAGTTGTTGCCACGGAATCAGGTTACTGTGGTGTTCCATGATTGAAATCACAATCTCGTCTCCGGCAGAAACGTTGGCTTCGCCATAGGTACTGGCCACTAAGTTCAAGCCATCCGTGCAACCTTTAGTGAAAATAACTTCCTCTGGTTCCGGTGCATGAATAAACTTTTGCATTTTACGACGAGCAGCTTCGTAATCAGCAGTTGCTCTTTCTGCCAAGGTGTGGACACCCCGGTGAACATTAGCGTTATCCGTTTGATAAAAATGTGTTAGCGCTTCAATTACTTGGTTTGGGCGTTGAGCAGTGGCGGCGTTATCTAAATATACTAGACGTTCATCGTTCACTTTTTGATCTAAAATTGGAAAATCCTGTAACAATTTACTCAAAGTGTTGTCCATCTTCAAGCTTCCTTTCAATCATGTCAATCATTTCTTGACGGACTTCCGGTAGTGGAATTTCATCCAAAACAGCACCCAAGAACCCACGAATGACCAACCGTTGAGCTAATTTCTTATCGATTCCTCGACTCATCAGGTAGTACAGCTGATTTTGATCCACTTGGCCAACACTAGCCGCATGCCCGGCAATCACATCATCTTCATCAATTAACAGAATTGGGTTAGCATCACCATGGGCTTGATTAGACATCATGAGTACCCGGTTTTCCTGTTCGGCATTTGCGCCAGACGCACCGTGAATAATGTCACCGATGCCGTTAAAGACCAGCTCGGATTTTTCCAGCAGCACACCACGTTGAGAGATATTAGCCGTCGTATGCTTTCCCCGGTTAACCACTCGGTTATTGATCCCGTTACTCTGTTTACCTGTGGTTACCGCAATAACCTTTGATTCAGAATGAGAACCCTCACCAATTAATTCACTGGTGATATCGCCTAGCGTATTCTGGTCGTTAACGATGCCAATTGCCCAGTCAAAACGCGCGTTACGACTAAGGTTGGCTCGTCGATGGAGAAACGAATAGGTCTGTTCGCCTAATTCATCCACACTAGAGAAGTGGACGTGACTATTAGCACCACTCATCACTTCAACCATGCAATGTGCGGCATTGGCAACGTCGCCTTCAGTAGTTAAATGTTGAATGAAGGATAACTGACTATCCTCTTCAGCAATAATCAACACGTGTGACACCATGGCTTGTTTTACCGTACTATCCTGAATTAGAAACGCCTCAATTGGCTGTTTGATTACCACACCTTTTGGCACGTATAAAAAGATACCGGAATTTAAAAAGGCTTGTTGGTACGCCGTTAATTTGTTTTCGTTATACTTGGTCACTTTTTCCATAAAGTACTTTTTAGTCAAATCTGAATGTTCACGAAAAGCACTAAAAATATCGGTTAAAATGACCCCTTGAGCTGCCAGTTCATCCGGTAAGTTCACAGCAACGGTGGTCTGACCAACTTGAACAAATCGAATCTGGTTATCAGCCTTAGGTAAATGATCAGCGAGATGCTTGTCACTGTCTCTAAAAGTGAGTGTCATGTTATCCATCAAAGGCCAGCGATGAAAATCATAGCGTTTCATTTCTGGCAATGGCAGATCCTGCATGGCATCGATGGCTGCAAGGCGACGATCCACGAACCACTGAGGCTCGCCGTGCGCGCTGGCAGCAGTTTTCACTGCAGTCTTTACTGCTTCATAATCTTGAACGGCACTTATCAAAACGACCCCTCCTTAATGATTATCGTCAACTAAATCAACATCCAGTCCTAGCTCATCGCGTAGACCAGCATAGCCTTCGCTTTCCAGCTTCTTGGCAAGGTCCGCGTCACCGCTCTTAACGATGCGACCATCCATCATGACGTGCACAACATCAGGCACGATGTAGTTTAATAACCGTTGATAGTGGGTGATGATCAATGAACCGAAGTTATCGCCACGCATCGAGTTAACACCCTTGGAAACAACTTGAAGCGCATCAATATCAAGTCCAGAGTCAATTTCATCCAATAAGGCAAAGGTTGGCTTGATCATCAATAACTGCAAGATTTCATTACGTTTCTTTTCACCACCGGAGAAGCCTTCATTAAGATAGCGCTCCGTCATTTCTTCACTCATATCCAGTAACGATAAATTCTTATCCAGTTCCTTTAAAAAGTCCATAACTGAAATTTGATTGTCTTCTGGTCGACGAGAATTGATCGCCGCGCGCAGGAATTCAGCATTTGTCACACCTTGAATTTCAGCTGGATACTGCATTGCTAAAAACAGGCCCTTACGCGCACGTTCGTCAACTGGCATACCTAAAATACTTTCACCATTGAGCAAAATATCGCCCTTGGTGACGTGGTAGGCACTATTACCCATAATGGTTTGTGACAGTGTTGATTTACCGGTTCCGTTTGGTCCCATGATGGCGTGAATTTCACCCGTGTTCATCGTGAGATTTACACCCTTTAAGATTTCGCGGGTCTGATCTTTTTCTTCTTTGATCTCAACATGCAGATCCTTCACTTCAAGTGTCGCCATATAAATCATCCTCCATTGATTAGTTATCGCTGGAATATTACCTTGACTGAATTCACCAATTATTCCTACGCGAGTATTGTTCATTACATCTCTAGATTATAGTTGTTTTCTCATATTATTCAAAGTAGGCATTTCCCTTATACCTAAAAAATTCATAAAATGTGATACTATAGAGTGAAAGTTATTCTTTAGCGAATATGAATATTTAACTGATATTCGAATATTATTGATGTCACTTGAAAGGTAGGATGATCATCATGAATCACTTTATGATTAAGCAGTTTAATGGCCTTGATGATGCAACCGCACAACGTCTGCATAGTCTGGGGCTACAAGTGGGCAGCAGTGTGCAGGCCGTACGCTTTTACCCGTTTCATGGACCGGTCATCATTCAAGTGGACCACCAAAAAATCGGTATTCGCTACCGGGTGTTTAAACTGCTCACGGGAGGCAAGCCACTATGACAACTGTCGCTTTACTTGGCAACCCTAACACCGGTAAAACCACCCTTTTCAACGAACTGACGGACAAATACGCGTACGTCGGTAATTGGACTGGCGTGACCGTTGAGAAAAAAGTTGGGCAAATTCGCCATTCACACACTAAAGTCATTGATCTGCCGGGGGTTTATTCCCTAAATCCCATTACTAAAGACGAATCCGTGGTTACCAACTACTTATTAGGTCATTCGCCTGACTTGATCTTAAACGTCACCAACGCCAGCCAATTAAAACGAAACTTGTTATTGTCAGTTGAGGTGTTGGAGTTAGGCGTGCCTGTAATCATCACATTGAACATGATCGATGATTTAAAACGAACAGGCCACTACTACAATTTGAAGACACTCTCAACCGAATTAGGCTGTCCGGTACGAACGACGAATGCACGTAATAAGGAAGGCCTAACCGAATTAAAAGCTGATCTAGTTCGTGACCAAAGTGAAATAAAACCCAATTTACCATTAAAATTAAACTATCCGTTGATGGTTAACCAAGCCATTCGGCAAGCAGCCACTTCATTAACAAAAGATTATAAAGTTGAACCTAAGTTTGCTCATTGGCTTGCAATCCAGTACATCAATAACAATAAAGTGGTGCGAAAATACGCCACAATGCATCAACTGAAACCGCTATTATCTCAGAAAGCCTATTACGACGCTCAAAAGTTTGATGATCAAATTTTTGAGACGCGGCTGTCCTTCATCGAAAAAACGTTGGCGTCCGCAACCGAACAACTGAAGTCAACGCAACACGTGGCCATTACCTCTAAAATCGATAAGGTGGTCACTCACCCGATTTTTGGTCTCCCCATCTTCGTGGGAATCTTTTACCTCATGTTTAAACTATCATTTGACTGGATTGGCACACCTCTGTCAGGTTACCTTGATGGCTTCTTGTCGGGACCAATTTCTAGTTGGGCCAACCAATTTTTGACTCAAGCAGGTGCTTTGCCAATGCTACGTTCATTGATTGTGAACGGCCTCATCGCTGGTGTCGGTGGTGTCCTCGTGTTCATCCCACAGATTTTTGTACTATTTGCTTGTATTACCATTCTCGAAGATTCGGGTTATATGTCACGAGCCGCACTGGTTACTGACAGAATCATGGAGATGATTGGCCTCAATGGTAAAGCCTTTATTCCGTTGATCATTGGTTTTGGCTGCAACGTTACTGGCATCATGGCGGCCCGAACAATCGAACAACCTAAGGAACGACTGATTACGACCTTGATTTCGCCGTTTATGAGCTGTTCCGCTCGGTTACCCATTTATAGTTTATTCGTAGCTGCCCTGTTCCCTCGTCATCAAGCTTTAATTGTGCTGTCACTATATTTTCTGGGAATCGTTGTTGCATTGTTCATGGCTAAGTTTTATCACGTTATTTTCAAAGCTAAAGAACACTCGGTCTTCATCGTGGAATTACCCCAGTATCATATTCCACGTTTGGACATTGTCTGGCACGGTACCTGGGATAAGGGTAAAGGCTTCATTAAAAAAGCGGGTACGATTATTTTTGCCGGTACCGTTCTAATTTGGCTGCTTTCTAACTTTGGTGTTCATGGCTACGTTACCCAGATCGATCAGAGCTTCGCTGCTAATCTCGGCCAGATTCTCTTACCCGTTTTTAAACCCATTGGCATTTCAACTTGGCAGCCCATCAGTGCCTTGCTCACTGGCGTTCTGGCTAAAGAGGTCATTAGTTCCAGCATGATGGTGCTATTTCATACTAGTAATCAAACTGCGCTAATTGCAATGATTGGTGGCAGTTTCACAGCGATTTCAGCCTATGCTTTACTGGTTTTTATCTTGCTATATATACCCTGTTTCGCTACAATTGGGACAATTAAGTCCGAAACGGGTTCCGCAAAGTGGGCAGCCTATTCGGTTATTTCCAGTTTGGCTATTAGTTATACGCTTGCATTCTTGATTTTCCAGATTGGTTCACTATTGATGTGAAAAGAGGTCATGATTCATGGGATTATTCGTTAATATTTTGATTTTGGCTGTTATTTTTGGGTTTGCAGGCTACCAAATTTACCGAGCTGTGAAGCGCTCCAAGCAAGGTAAATGTGCTGCTTGTGACTATGACTGTGAAGCTAAAAAAATGTTAAATCAATCAAAGAAACGTGCCATGTAATATAAAAAAGTGCTATTTCGATTTTTGTCGGAATAGCACTTTTTCGTAGCAATTAGCATCAAGGCCTTATTAATTGTACTAATCAAGAGTCCCCTCAAAACGACTCTTGCTATATACAATTAGCCCACATTATACTGTTTTAAATAGCTACTTAGTGGCACCAGTTTTTGAGCATAGTACCGCTGTTTGAAAGCATTGATGATATCATCATCAAATTTATCAGGATCCAACGTTAATTTTTCAACTGGAATTGGTCGCTCATTTGTCATTCGAACATCGATCAAAACCGGCTTGCCCGACTGAGAAATGCTTAAGGCCTCATCGAAGGCATCCTTTACTTCACTAATTTTGCTTACCGTAATACCTGTTAGTCCTTGTGCTTCAGCTACCTGGGCAAAATCAGTTTTTGGCAGACTAATCCCAAACCATTCCTGGCCGTCGTCTTCCTGTTCGTCTTCAATGTAACCCAGTGCGAGGTTGGTAAAGACCACGTTGATTACCGGGAGACCATAAGTCACCTCTGTAGCTAGGTCCTGCATTACCATGGCAGCGGCACCATCGCCCACGAGATTAAAGACTTGCCGTTGCGGATAGTCCAGCTGAGCCGCAATTGCACCAGGTAACCCGACGCCCATAGTGGCAAATAGTCCGGATGTGATCCAAGGCTGGCGCCCGTTCACTTTTAATAGTCGAACCGCGTTTTGAGTAACGTCACCAACGTCAATGGAATAGATAGCATCATCCGTTGAAATTCGGTTAATTTCTTTGAAGGCAGGTTCAAACCTCAAATCTCCGCTATCTCGATTCATCATATCGTCGTTGTATTGGTGCCAGTTAGCGACATTCGCCACATTGGCAGCATACCATGGTGAAGCAGGTGCATCTTCGCCCAGAGCGATTAATCTTTGCAGTGTCTGTTTAACGTCAGCTAAAATGGCCACATCTGTATGGTGGCGTTTCCCAAGCACTTGCGGATTGGTGTCCACTTGCACGAACTTAATATTTGGCTTGAACATTGCTTCAGCAAACGGATAGTTCGATCCCATGAATAAAATCAAATCCGTCTCTGGCAGTGCTTCGTTAGCAGGCTTCGAAGCAACACGGGCGGCTGACCCTAATAGCGCTTCAAAATCATACGGAATAATTTCTTTCCCTAAAGCAGTTGTAATAATGGGTACCTGAAATTTTTGAGCAAACGTCATCACTTCTGAAGCAGCATTGATTGCCCCCTGACCCACATAGATCAGTGGCTTTTGAGCTTGTTTGAGTAACTCTAATACCTGATTGATCTGGTCATCAGCCGGTGCCGCCAGCTGCGGTCGAGCAAAATTAGCCGCTGAACTATAGTAACCGTCTGCAGGAATTGGTTTGTTAGCTAAATCATTGGGAATCGTAACAAAGGCTGGTCCATGCTGAGCGAATGCCCGTCGAATCGCTTCGTCGATCACGTGCGGCAAACTGGCAGCGGTGGTGACGGTTCGCGCGTACACGCCTGGATCGTTGAACCATGGATCCTCATCAAATTCCTGAAAGAAATCTTCATTCATTAGTCCCTGCGGATTTTGGCCAATCAAAAATAAGACTGGGACCTTATCCGCCATTGCATCATACGCACCCTGATATAAGTGGGTTGCACCGGGTCCTGCTGAACCAAAAGCCACCCCAATATGCCCCGTTAACTTCGTATCAGCCACCGCCGCTAAAGCCCCCACTTCTTCATGGCGAACGTGGATGTACTTGATTCGTTCCTGCTCCTTGTCTAACGCATACATCAAATTATTGATTGTCCCACCAGGAATGCCATAGATGTGATCAACGTGCCAACTTTCCAACGTCTTTAGGGCTGCGACACCCGAATTAATGGTCTCTGCCATCGCTGTTTCCTCCTCCAAAGAAAAAATAGTAACATCATTTTTTGCTTAACCTTTTAAGCGCCATTATCATAGAACGTCTGTAAATCAATATCAATTAACTTGACTTGGTAAAGCAAACGGGTCACTATTCATTCAAATATTTATCGTCACTAGACGTTTTAATCCTTTAAGTGTTTATGGTCACAAGTATGTATCGTACTTTTGCCATAAAACCCGATGATTTTATCGAGAACATTTAAGCGCTATAATGATTCCACGAAATCCAATAAACTGAGGTGACTCACATGGCAAAAATCGATAAACGAGCACTACAAACCAGAAATAAAATTGAAACGACCATGGTGAAACTCTGTCATGACAAAGTTGAGTTTGCCAACTTAACTGGGCCTAAAGTGGCTAAGGCAGCTGGCATCTCGCGCCAAACTTTTTACCGCCACTATTTAACACCGAAACAGGTAATCACCACGTTAATTGAACGTCATTTAGCCGAATTTTTGAATTCTTTTCGCCTACAAAATTTAACTGCCCGTACTATGGTACTACAGCTAATGTCGGCTTGGCAGGGTCGATCAACCGTTTTAGAGCTCGTTGAATGGTCAGACTCACGTTACGAGTTCATCCGCGCTCTGGCGCAATTTAACCAGCGTATCGCTAGTCAAAATCAGGTGTATTTAATTAATGAACAAACTGTTTGCAACGTTTATGCGGCATCAACCTACATGCTGTTACGTGATTATGTTCTTAACCACCAATGGTCTCAGGAACAGGCAACTGATTTACTCCTTCATCTAACTAACAATATGGATAAAATCTTTTAACTTTTGTGACGAAACCCCTTAAATGGTCCATAACTTAGCGTGTTTATCAGTTAAACTAAGTTCATCCAATCCAATAAGGAGTGTTAATTATGAAATTAATTACAGCAGAAGAACATATCAGCACTGACTATGCACACAAGGCCATTAATGATTACTTAAAGTCCGTTCCCAGTGATCCAAAGGCAATGCAGAAGTTTGGTCAATCATTCGCGGAAGGTCTGGTTGCTTATGCTGTGGATCCAGCAGTCATGAGCGATATTGATGAAAAACGACTGAACTACATGGACGAAAATGGGATTGACATGCAGATCTTATCATACGGCGATGCCAGCACAAATCCTGACATGCTGCCGGCAGACCAGGCCATTGCGCTGAGCTCTAAGATCAACGATACGATTGCAGCTGCCGTAAAACGACATCCCGACCGTTACTTAGGCTTTGCAACTCTGCCCGTCTCTGAACCTGAAACCGCCGCCAAAGAACTTAAGCGTGCTGTTGAAGAATTAGGCCTAAAGGGTGCCTTAATATTGGGTACTGATAGAAATAACCAATTCCTAGATGCTCCTAAGTTTATGCCAATTTTTGAAATGGCCGCAAAACTGGATGTACCGCTGTATATCCATCCGTCAATGCCATCAAAAACCATCCGCGATAACTATTACAGTGACATGAATCCGATTGGTTTCAATGCCATCATGTCAACGCCAGGTTGGGGCTGGCACATGGAAGCAGGTTTGCACGTTACCCGTTTGATCCTGTCCGGCCTCTTTGACAAACTGCCAAATCTTAAATTGATTTCTGGACACTGGGGTGAATTTGTTCCCTACTTTCTTGAACGTCTAGATGAAGCCACGACACCAGTAATCGGCAATCCGTTGAAACACCCCGTTTCTTACTACTACAAAAATAACGTTTACGTCACCCCAAGCGGTATGTTCACGTGGCCACAAATGCAATTAGTTCTGACTGAAATGGGTGCCGATCACGTGATTTGGGCACAAGATTATCCTTACGTGACTGGGAACGCTTCTGATTTTCTCAGTGGGACACCAATCAGCGATGAAGATAAAGAAAAGATTGCCCATGGTAACATCGAAAAACTGCTTAAATTAAAATAAGGCTCTGAAATTTTTGCAAAAAAAAACGACCCGTTAAGGTCGTTTTTTTAATGTTCTGTTTGATTTAGAATTTAACTTCGCTATCGTCAGAACCCTTTTCGATTAAGTTAACGTTGCTGTTCAAGGCAAATTGAACCATGTTCTTAGCAGCGGTCTTAGTGTAGAAGGCAATATGTGGTGTAACCAAAACGTTTTCACGCTTGATCAAGTTCTTCAAACGTTCGTCTGGAATAGCATCGAAGCTACCAAAGTCTGTGTTGAAGATACCAACTTCGTCTTCGTAAACATCAAGTGCAGCACCGGCAACCTTGCCTGAGTCTAAGGCACGGATCAATGCGTCAGTGTCGATTAATGCACCACGAGCAGGGTTCAAGATGTAAACGCCATCTTTCATCTTGTTGAAGGCATCGTCATCCAGCATGTGTTCGTTTTCCTTAGTAGCTGGTGAATGCAATGAAATAACGTCAGCTTGGGCGTATAATTCATCCAAGGTATCAACGTAGATACCTTCCTTTTCCAATTCTGGATTGTGGTAAATATCATAGGCAACGATCTTAGCACCGAAACCACGGTAAATGTTGATTGCTTTACGGCCGATACGACCAGTAGCAATAACACCAACAGTCATTTGATCTAATTCATCGGCGATATCTGGAGCCCACCGAAGATCACCATGAGCGATTTTACGATCAAAAGTGTTAGTCCGACGAAGCAAACGCATTAATTGCGTTGCAGTTAATTCAGCGATTGCGTTTGGTGAATATGCAGGTACGTTAGTAACCTTGATACCGTTACGCTTGATAGCGTCTGCATCAATGTTATCAACACCAACGTTACGTAGTGAAAGTGACTTGATACCGAAGCTAGCTAATTTGTCCAAAACTTCAGCGGTGTATGGCTTTTGTTGATAAACAACGGCACCATCATAGCCCTTAGCTTGGTCAACAGTTGATTCATCTAATAAATCAGCAACTGCCTTAACCTCGATACCCTTATCCTTTGACCATTGTTTAAGATAAGGCATTTCATCGTCACGAATACCATATGCAATAATTTTCACAATTGTTTCCTCCATTCACTGATATGAATCTATTTTATCATGTTTTCATCAGCTTGATAAGCCCTTCAGAGAATTGTGAAGAAAAAGATAAACTTAATTGTTTCATTATTGTTTAATTTAGTGGAAGCAGACGGTTTCGCACGTCAATTTTACTTAACGTGGACACCATGGGACAGTAAATAAGCGACTTTGTCTTCCCTTGGTTGGTGTTTAAATGCATATTCCGCTTTTAGAGCGGCTGATTTAGAGTCAAAAGTTTCAAAATAGATCAACTTTAAAGGATGCCTGCTTTTTACGCGTGTATATTTAGCACCCTTTCCTGCTTGATGAACGGCAAAACGTTTATACACATCGGTGGAATAGCCGCCGTATAGACTGTTATCCGCACAGAGTAGGACGTAAAAATAATACTGATTCGTTGTGTTACTCACCGTATAACATCTTCTTTACCGGCGCAGAATATTCACCAGACTCATCATACGTCATCAGAGATGGCAACACCTTTAAGCCACTAGATCGGCCATCTTTAATGGCTTCAACCAGCATAATATTGGCATCCCGCCCCACTTTCGGGTAGACAAACTGAAGACGCTTAACCGCTAACCGATGCTTACTCATCATAGCAGTCATCTCAAGTAGCCGATCAGGTCGGTAAACAAAGAAGGCTTTGCCATTCATTTTCAATAGACCACTCGTCACCTCAATCACCGTTTCTAGAGACGTTGCAATCTCATGCCGTGCAATAGCTAAATACTGATTCGGATTTTTTTTGCTGTCTGGTAGATCTGCGAAGTATGGCGGATTGCAAACCACTGTATCCACAGAATCTTTGCGAATTTGATTAAAAATCGTCGCTAAGTCTTGCTGATACACGGTAATCTGTTCTTCTAGCTGATTTAAGGCTACCGACCGTCTGGCCATATCAGCCAGCCGGGGCTGAATTTCCACCATAGCAATTTTCCCTTTTACCCTTGGTGCCATGAACAGCCCCACTGCTCCATTACCAGCACACAAGTCCACTAATTTTCCAGTCTGTTTGAGTGGCGGTTTAGCAAAGTTAGCCAGTAAAACCGCGTCTAATGAGAAAGAAAAAACTTGTGGACTCTGAATAATTTTAATATCTTGACTATAAAGCTGGTCGATTCGCTCGCCAGGGAGTAACTCTGGAGTTGTCAAATAATCACCCATTTCGTTGATGTTTCGGTTATTTATCCTTATAATAGCCACTGTTATTCACGTGAATCAATGCTTAACTATCTTACTATTTTTAATCAACATATCAAGTCTTCGCCATTATAATTTAAAAACATTCTTTAAATTGACCAATCACCATAACCCAAGACTTTTATTGGTGACTGGTCTATAATAATGGTTACGATTATTATTTTACTTAAGAGAGGTCACACAATGTTTTATTCTTTTATCCGTGTTGTTGTTCGCGTGCTGGTTTACATCATCAACGGCAAACCAAGCTTTGAGCATACTGAAAGACTCCCTAAGGGCAATTATATCTTAGTTGGCCCCCACAGAACTTGGTTCGACCCGATTTACTATGCACTAGCGGGCAGCCCTAAAAAATTCAGCTTTATGGCTAAAATTGAGTTATTTAAGAATCCAATTTTGCGGTGGATACTAAAGCACGCTAACGCCTTCCCAGTTGATCGGCAAAATCCGGGACCCTCCGCTATCAAAACACCGGTTCGTCTCCTTAAAAATAGCGATTTATCCTTAATCATGTTTCCATCAGGCACTCGTCATTCCCAAGATTTAAAGGGTGGCGTGGCCGTGATTGCTAAGCTGTCAAAGGTCCCAATCGTACCGACAGTCTATCAAGGACCGTTAACGTTTAAACAACTTTTTAGTCGTCAAAAAATTACCGTTTCCTTCGGCGATGCTTTCACAGTCGATCCAAAGATGAAGTTAAATGAAGCAGGCTTTAAAGAAATCGAAACTAAGATGCAGGCCGGCTTTGACCAGTTGGATAAAGAGATCGACCCTAATTTCCACTATGTGGATCCCAAAACACATCCACAAGCCTAATTTTTTACGTTAACTCAGTTTCCAACTATTTAAAACAATAATCCCCGTCCTGATAAACACTATCAGAATGGGGATTATTTGTATTAAGCGTTTTGTCACACACCCTAGTCAAGATGTGCTGTATTTTGCAACTGAATCATATCGTAATAAGCCCCTTTTTGAGCCATCAACTCATCATTCGTACCGCGTTCGATAATCTTGCCTTGACGCAAGACTAAGATCAAATCAGCATTTTGAATTGTTGATAATCGGTGGGCAATTGCAATAGTGGTTCTACCAGACTGCAATTTTGCTAAACTCTTTTGGATTTCCTGCTCGGTTTCCGTATCAATGTTAGCGGTGGCTTCATCCAAAATTAAAATCTTAGGATCAGTCACCACGGTCCGTGCAAACGAAATCAACTGTTTTTGGCCACTGGAATAGCCGTTACCACGTTCAATCACTTTGGAATCATAACCTTTTGGTAGCGATTCGATCATTTCACCAGCATTAACAAACTCGGCAGCTGCCCGAACCTGCTGATCAGAAATAGACTGATCAAACATTCGGATGTTGGAAGCCACCGTTCCATAAAACAGAAATGGCTCTTGGAGCACCAGCCCCATTTTATGACGCAATGTGGCGTAATCATATTCACGAATATCATGGTCATCGATTAACACTTGACCTGACTGAAACTCGTAAAAACGCATCAACACGTTGATGATCGATGATTTACCACTACCCGTTTCGCCCACTAGTGCAACCGTTTGACCGGGTTCAGCAACAAAGGAAATATCGTCTAAAATTGGCGTTTCACCATCGTATGAAAAACTAACGTGTTTAAATTCAATTCTGCCATTGCTAATATCTCTGCCTGACACGGGTTTTTGCTGCGGTACAGCAGTGTCACTGGCCATCAATTTCATGACCCGAGAACCAGACACGATCCCCTCTTGAAAGTCACTCAAGTTATCCATCATGCTGGTCATTGGATTGAACAGGTTATTCAAATAAGTGACGAAGGCATAAATCATACCAGCCGGCACAAACCCGTTTAACCCACGAACGCCAAACAGCGTCAGCACAAAAATAACGCCTAAAGAGTAAAAAAGATCAATTAGCGGGCTTAATAGAAGCGAATTAACCCGAATCATTGCCTGCCGAGATTTAAAATAAGCGCTATTAGTATCATCAAACTCGTGGTTCATCCGCTTTTCCTGCCGAAATTGCTGGATAATACTGATACCCGTAATTGCTTCGGATAATCGTGCATTCAGTTCACTGAGTCGCTCACGCATCCGTCGATAAACCTTTGAACTGTAACGTTGGTAATACCAAATGGTGACCACTAATAAGGGCAGTAAAATCAAAAGCCAAATCGCCACTTTCGCATTTAAGAAAAACATGGCGATCACTGATGAAATCACTGAAAACAGTGCCACAATCAGGCTACTAAATAATTGCCAAAAAGTGCTAAACGACATGGTATCGTTAGTAAGCCGTGACAGAATCGAACCACTGGGCACCTGATCATAAAAGCGCATGCCAAAATGGTGTAATTTTTCAAATAGCTGACGGCGAACACTTTCCAGCATATATTCTGCCCCCATGCTGTAGAGGTATGCCTGAAAGAACTGCATTACCGCACGCGTGATCATTGCAAAAAAGTAAAGCGCGGCAAAGAACCACATGATTTTCAGATCAGCCCGGCCGACTTTGAGGTAGTTATCCATATAATCACTTAAAATCATCGGTAACATAATGTTAACGACACTAACAAGGGCAGCCAGCACAATGGCGACAATAAAGTGGCGCCAATAAGGTTTCGCATAACCGATCAAGCGAGAAACAATGTGCATCTGTTCCTTGATGGGAATACTCTTCGCCCAAGCGGATTCGTGTTCATTATTCTTCACCATCAGCCCCCCTTACGCGCATTTCCAATTCCTGCCGTTCAAACATTTGACGGTACCAGCCATCCTGTGCCATTAGCTGATCGTGATTACCGCGTTCCGCAACTGTCCCATGATCCATGACAATGATCTCATCAGCTTGCATCACCGAACTTAGCCTGTGAGCAGCGATGATCGTGGTCTTACCAGCCCGTTCACGGTGCAAGTTAGCTAGAATCTGACTTTCAGTTTCTGCATCCACGGCAGATAACGCATCATCCAGAATCAATAGCTCTGGCTTGATAAGCAGGACTCGAGCAATTGCTACCCGCTGACGCTGACCACCAGAAAGTGAGACCCCTTCCTCGCCGACTAAAGTGTCATAGCCATTTTCAAAATGTTGAATTTGATCAGATAAATCTGCATCTGCCACAGCAGCCTCAACTTCCTCATCGGAGGCATCAGGTCTAGCAAACGCAATGTTGTCCCTCACTGATTCTGAAAACAGAAAACTGTCCTGTGGTACATAGCCGATTGCGGGCAAATAACTGTCTAATTGATAATCGAGAATATTCGTACCACCATAACTAATTTGGCCTTGATAACGCTCAAATTGGCGAAGTAATAAACGCATAATGGTGGTTTTCCCAGCACCCACGCGACCAACAATGCCCAAAGTTTTACCCGCTGGAATCGTGAAGTTCACGTTCTTCAGCGCCACCTGTGGGTCTTCCGGATAATGGAAATCAGCCACGTTAAAGGTTAAATCACCGGCTGGTCGCTCACTGCGACCCTGAGTTTGGTCAATGACCTGAGATTTTTCGTTAATCAGGTGCATTACCCGATCATAACTGGCATTCCCACGTTCCATGGTGTTAAACAGCATCCCCACCGCGAATATCGGCCAGATCATCATGGAAAGGTACGTAATAAATGAAACTAAATTACCAATCGTGATCACATGACTAACAACTAACGAACCACCCATGACAATGGTGACCACATAAGCTAGTGCAATAATCACCGTGGTAATGGGATCAAATAAGGCATCCAACCGATTGACTCGGCGGTTGACCTCGATGGTTTGATCGACCTGCTGATTAAAATCCACAATATCTTCGCGTTCTTGTCCAAGACTCTTAATGACCTTGACGCCGCTAATGCTTTCTTGCGCCTTATTATTTAATCGTGAAAACGCGGCTTGAGAATCACGGAAGGCAACGTTGATTTTTTGACCAAGATAGTAAGCCATTATAGCTAGCAACGGAAATGGCAGCACGGCAATCAGCGTTAATCGCCAGTTAACCAATGCCATCATGGCGATCAGTGTGGTACCACCCGTAATAATTGAATCAGCAAACTGAAGGATTCCACCACCAGCCACACGTTGAATAGCTTGAAGATCATTGGTGGCACGAGCCATTAAATCACCTGTTCGATACTTCTGGTAAAAGGTTTGATCCATACCCATATAGTGATTAAATAGTCGCTGTCGCAGTGTTTTTTCCAATTTGGCAGCTGCACCCCAAATCGCCGTACGCCACATATAACGTGCACCGTACTGACCTAGAGCGGCAGCCAGCAAAATCAGCAGATCAGTGACTAATAGTTTCACCGTTAATTGATGACTATGAATCAAATCAACAATGACACCGATCATCCTTGGTGGAATGACAGCTAGCAAAGCCGTTATCAATAGTCCCAATAAGCCAAACAGATACGTTCTCCATTCGGTTTTGAAATACCAGCCTAGTTTTTTAAAAATACTCATGCGGTCACCTCCTTGATTTCCTGACAAAATTAAAAAGACTCGGGATTACCCAAGCCTTCGTTTTAAGAATGCGAATTAACGCTTTTCTGATTGCTGTTGTTTCATGCTGTTCATCATTTGACGCAATTTTTTCTCTGAAGGACGTTGTCCCATTTGCATCATCATCATGCGCAATTGGTCTTCGTTGATTGGTGGATTTTCACGAATGTACTTTTCCATATACTTACGTGCAGCGAAGAACCCAATTGCTAAACCGGCTAATAAAGCAACGATTACAATTAGAATCCAAATTCCAGTGCTCAAGTGGATGTGCCTCCTTTTCAGTAGCTTCCAGTTAACAATATTACACAAGTTCAGCCCATTTTAAAAGGGTTTCTGACGGAAAGGGTAAAACGTTTACCGTAAACCCTTCTTTTTTTGAATTTCTTGAACTTTTTTAGGTGTAATTTCCTTACCTGATTTATCAAAGACACGTAGCATTTCAATATCACTCTTAAAGCTTGCACGGAACTGCTTGAGATACTTCTGTCGAAGATCTTTTCGTTCTACCTTCTCAAGTTCAGTTAAACCCTCTGCTTTTGCTTTTCTTGCTAATTCATTAATGCGGGCGATTAAATCTTTCATTTCGGTCTCTGCCATTAAATTCACTCCCTTGTACAAACATGCTTTAATATAATAACGCGAAACCCAAGTTGGTTCAAGGAAGAAAGCCTATTATAGGGTAAGAAAACGAACCAAATTAATTTCGATAATAAGAACAATGCCAATTTTAGTCGAAAAAGCGAACACTTGTTTGAAATAGTGTGCCAACTATGCTATGATAACGGTAAATCAAACCGAATGTTAGAGGTGAAACCATGACAAAATCTTCAGATTCGAAACAGCTCGCAATTTTGCGATTCATTTATGACCAGACTCAATCACACGGTTATCCGCCAACAGTTCGTGAAATTGGTGAAAAAGTGGGTCTTAGTTCAACCTCCACTGTGCATGGTCACATTGCCAGGCTTGCTAAAAAAGGCCTTTTAATCAAGGACCCGACTAAACCACGTGCACTGGAAGTCACTGATCTTGGCATCGACGCTTTGGGCATTGTTAAAACGCCAACCAAGATTCCCGTATTAGGTACTGTCGCAGCTGGTGAACCCATTCTAGCAGTTCAAGAAGCAGTTGACTATTTCCCAGTGCCCGACCAACTAGTCGATGAAGCCAGTGATTTATTCATGCTTAAGATTCGTGGCGAAAGTATGATCAACGCTGGTATTTTGAACGGCGATAAGGTCATTGTCAAAAAGCAGCATTCAGCCGAAAACGGCGAAATTGTGATTGCTATGACTGAAGAGAACGAAGCGACATGCAAGCGATTCTATAAGGAAGACCATTACTACCGCTTACAGCCAGAAAACGATACCATGGCACCGATTATTTTGAATCAAGTAACCATTTTGGGCAAAGTTATCGGCTTGTATCGTGACGAAATTTTCTAACTTTAACGCGTTAACCAAAAAGAAGTAGGCAAATTGCCTACTTCTTTTTATTACTCAGTTATCATTCACCGCGATCTAAATATTGTCGCTGATCGTGTTTGATGCCGGTCAGCACAAAACGGGCATCATCATGACTCAGATCAAGCAACACATCATGTTCTGGTAATTGTTGCGAAAAGAGTCGTTCATATTGCGTCATGGTTAACCGCTGACGGCTGCGGAAAAAGTCAGTAAACCAGCGTTTTGAAGTTTGAACATCAAAGGCATCACTAATTGTACCGCTAAAGAATTCACCCTCTGCCCCAGATCCATAACTGAAAAGACCAATTCTTTGTCCGGGCTTCAAATCAGCATTGTCAAACAATGATCGTAGGCTTAGATACAGTGAGCCCGTGTAAAGGTTTCCCACCTGCCGATTATATTGACGGCTAGCCTCAAAGTTAGTCATTAACTGTTTTTGCTGATCCTCGCTGGCCTCAGGCAAAATTGCCCGTAAACCCTTTAACCCCATTTTCGTAAACGGCAAATGAAACGCAAATGCAGTAAAGTCGCCAATGGTAAGCTTGGTCTGCTGTTGATAATCCTGCCAAACAGCTTTAAAGAAGTCCACGTAGACGTTCTCTGAAAAACGGCCATCCACCAATGCTTCTGTTCGATAAAGCGGTCGCCAAAAATCCATGATATCTTCTGAACGAAATGCCGTAGCATCATCCAAATTTAAAAGTTTTGGTTCAGCACTGATAGTTAACGCTACCGCACCACCACCCTGTGTCACTTCACCGGGTGTCTTCAAACCATAACGGGCAATATCGGCACCAATGACTAGGACCTGTTTATCAGGATGAAGCCGGACATAATCATGCGCAAACTGAACCCCGGCTGTAGCACCGTAACAGGCCTGTTTAATTTCCACTGCCCGAATATTATCCGGTAACTTTAATAATCGTTTCAAATAGATGGCTGCTGATTTCGAGTTATCAATACCAGATTCCGTCCCGAATAGCACCATAGCTATTTTATTCCGATTGGTATCGTCAACCACTCTTACCGCGGCATTGGCTGCTAGTGTGACGGCATCCTGTGTCACCGGGATAATTGCCTGTTCCGACTGGCCAATACCAATCCGATATTTATCTGGCTCTTCGCCCCTTGCGTGTGCCAAATCAACAAGGTCCAAATAGGTTTTTGGCGTGTAAAACGCTAACTGATCAATTCCAATTTGCATAATGTTCTCCTTATTACTCATTACTTGCCTAAATAGTGATAATTATAGTCCATACCCTCTTTATAGAGTTGGTATGACGCCTCCGATTCATCCGCAAAAATCACTGAAATTGCTGGTGTACCCCAAGATGAATAGCCCCAAAAGACCGTATCATCATAATCATAACTGTCATTGGGGTGCCGGTAAAATCCCCGTGTTCGGTCCCAGATCGTACCGTGAGTTCTGACCCAGTCTTCGGCAATCCCAGCTTTTACTTCATCCAACCGTTCACTATTATCTAAAATCAACTGCCGTAAACGTTCCCAGTCGATTTGCCAATTATGCTGCTTGGGCCGTGGCTGACCGTCTTGATAAACGGTTGAAGACTCAATGACGTTTAACTGAATCGGTACTAAATCTTGAAAGCGCATTGAAATTTCCTTCTTCCCCTTCAATTAAATACCACTATTTGTAACGTCTGCTTTTGATTTATCCTCATACCATGCTATCATAGTATTAACCGCTTACCAAGCAGTGTATTCCTAACAATTAGTGTTTTACCATGAACCAAAAAGAAATTTGAACCAAAAATATTTATACCTAAGATGAGGTGTTGAGATTGGTAAGTACTACTGTAAAAGTAATTGCATCAGAAGGGTTAACTGGGGATAAGGTAAACCAACTAACCAATGATTTAGCTAAATACGATTTTACGATTACGTTAGCGTATAACGGTACCAAGACAAATGCAAACAGTTCACTAGGTGTGATGAGTTTGGGTGTTCCTAGCGGCGCAGAAATTGAAATTGGCGTTGAGGGGACAACTGAACAGTTAGAATCAGCCGTTCAAACCCTAATTGATCACCAAGTGGTTGCTAAACTTTAGTTTCACTCCTTAACCGGTTGCCTTCCAAGCAGCCGGTTAATTTAACAAAAAACGAGAATGCTTTGAGGGGATTTTATATTATGCAATTATCAAAACAACTATTGACCGGACTGGCAACTGCCGGAGCGGTTTTATTAGTGGGCGCTCGTAATGCCAGCGCGACACTTAGTCCTAGCAGTTCCCAACCAAGAACTGACATGGTTGATTTATCCAGCTGGCAATCCAATCTGGGTGCCAGTGACTATCAAAAGCTTCATGATGCTGGTGTTAAAGCGGTTGCCATCAAAGCAACTGAAGGCACTTCATATACCAGCCCTGTTCTCCAGCAACAATCACAAGATGCGGAAGATGCCAATTTAGCAGTTAACTACTATCACTTTGCTCACTTTACTTCCGTGGCCAGTGCCAAAGCTGAAGCGCAAAACTTCATCAACGCCGTCCAGTCAGTGACCAGCTCAAAGAACATGGTCATGGTGGTTGACTTTGAATCCAGCGAACTATCAGGTCTATCTAAGAGTCAAAATGATGCTGATTTAGCCGCCTTTGACAGTGTTTTAAACGCTGCCGGTTATAACAAGACTGACTTATACACCATGTCCAGTTGGGTGGGCAATCACATCGACACCAACACCAGCAACAAAGGTTGGATCGCACAATGGCCATCGAATCCAACCGGCACGGAATATCCATCCGCAAATGCCTGGCAGTGGGCCTCTGATTACCGGTTTAGCGGTGAATCGCAAAACCTTGATGTCAGTCAATTAAACAACGAATTTTACGTGAATGGCAGTGCTAGCACAGCAGTTCACACCAGCCCAAGTAGCTCCACACCGAAGACAACGTTGGTTAAGGTGCCTGCACCTGCGCCAACCTCTTCTTCAAACTACTCAACTGCTCGTTCGAATTCAGTAACGCTGGTTTGGCGTGGTTCAATGCATCGTCATGCTTACTGGACACTATCTGGTGCTCGTTATTCGAAGCATTTAGGTATCAAATACGCTGATATGAAGAATTTACCACACACGACTTGGTACACGGATGGGCACGAAAAGCTTTATCGCAAAGCTTCTCACAGCTCAGCCATCTATTACCACGTTCGTAGCGGCAACGGCAAACATTCAGGTTGGATCTGGCGTGGTTACCTTCATGCTGGTGTCAATCCAAATGCTTAAATACTAGATTAAAATGGCGGACAAGTCCTAGATGGATTTATCCGCCATTTTTAGGTCTAACTCTACAGCATCATTAAAGTTATTTTACTTTGATAATGCTATACTAAACAGGTAAAGGGAGTGACACCAATGACCGATAAACCTGAAAAAAAAACGACTACCTTCAAAAAAATTCGCCGTGGCATGCCTGGTAATTGCCCGCAATGTCATCGCGAAATGACCATTTATTACGGGATGAATCATTGTCCTTCTTGTGGCTACCTATTTAAATCTAATTTTATCGTTAAATAATCCTTAAGGAGCACATCATGATACAAGACTACCTTGACTACTGGTCAAAACTCACTGTTTTCAATGCCACCGCAACGCGTAAACAATACTGGACGGCATACATTATTAATGCTGTTGTTGTCTGGCTTTACGCGGTTCTGACCCATCAATCCCAATACCTAGTCAGTGGTCACTATGAAATAGCTGCTAATTTGAATTCAATCGTTTTTGGTCTGATTCTCATATTGGTCTGGATCGCTAACTTCACCATTCGAGCCCGTCGTTTACATGACGGAAATCACAGTAATTGGTGGTTATTGATTTCAATCATTCCAGTACTAGGCGTCATTTGGTTGTTCATCTTGTTATTGATGCCAACCGTTGAAAACCAGCGTTGGCCGTTAAACCAGTCACAGGTACAGTGAAAAATATCAGCGTTTTCTCTAAACCAAGGAGAAAGTGCTGATATTTTTAATAAATTATTTTGTTTGCTCATCTTCTGCGTTAACAACTAACACTTGAACGTTCGCTCGCCGAACAACATACGCCGTTGTCGAGCCGATTAACAACCGGTTAATGGCATCTACACCTGATTTGCCAATCACCACCAAGTCAAAATCCTCTTGGTTGGCAGTTTCCACAATCACCGTCTTCGGTGAACCGTTCTTAACAATCGTTTTGACATTTATGCCTGCCTCTTCGGCGATCTTTTTACCTTCATCCATAACCGCTGTAGCGTGCCGTCTCAACTCGCTTTGAATATCCATTGGAATGTTCCCAGCCGCTAGTGTCATTCGCGTCTGATCAATAACAGCCAGCAAAGTGATTGAAGAACCAAAATAACGGCTGATCCTAATGGCAACCTTCAATGCCGTCTTCGAATTATCACTACCATCGAGGGGTACTAGAATGTGTGAAAACATCGTCATCACTCCTTCTGCGGACTCATTTAAGCCCACGTGGCAACCCGACTTTCAACTATATTTAGTATGAATGATAATTCTAACGAAATCAATTTATATGCCCCTAGGTGGCTAACACTAAACAAAGTGCGGCTGATCTGAAGTTGAGAGGCCCCCAGAAAAGTTAACGCGCTGTTGCCCATCATAAACCCGTAAAGAATAGTAACCAGGTTTAGCTTTAACAGCCCTTGTCGTATGCCCGCTAGAAAATGAAACGGTGTCGACACTTTTACCATTTCGATAAAGCCGGTACGTATAAGTATGGTGGCTAATAGTTTGATTTTGATCATAGGCGGTAATCACAAGGTGTAATTGATGGGCCGGTGTTAAAATGACCCTTCTGGTTGAAATTGATGCTTGACTGGTTTGCTGTAATGCTGAGGTTTTCCGGCTTGATGCTGCCGTTGGCTGACTTTGTGTAAACATTAGTCCTGCGGCACCACAAATTAAAAATACCGCTGCAATCAATAGTTTAAATGGTTTCTTCATGTTGGCCTCCTTCATTTCTAATCTCATTGGTATAAGGATAACGAATCCTGATTAATACACAATAACGAGAACGTCACATTTCTGTGACGAATCATTTCAAAAATTGGATTAATTGAAATCTTTTGCTGGTAATTAGCTGTAACTTAGCGTAATCTTGTAAAAGTGATTTTAAGTAAGGAGTTGATATTGATGAAATTAAAAAAAGCAACGTTAGCAGATCTTGATACGATCATCGCTATTTTAAAAGATGGCAGTAACCAATTAGCAGAAAGTGGTGTTGATCAATGGCAAGGTGATTATCCTTCTCGTGATCAGATCACCTATGATATTAACAACGGTTTTGCTTACCTGGCACAGTCAGATGACAGCGAAACAGTTGGTGCAATTGCCATCGTTACCGCACCAGACCCTTCGTATGACACCATGAAGGGAACTTGGCTGAACAACTCGAACGATTACATCGTTCTTCACCGGGTAGCGATTCATTCGCAGCACGCCGGTCATGGCTATGCCACCCGCTTATTCGAAGCCGTTATCAGTCACGTGATTTCAGATCATCCTGAGATTACGAGTATCCGCATCGACACCCACGCTGACAACAAGCCAATGCAACACTTGATCGATAAGATGGGCTTCACAAAAGTTGGCGAGATCTACGGTGTTTATCACCCAACCGATCTCAGCTTTGTTTACGAGATGCTGCCTCACGAAGACAACGCGGCAAAACATCAAGCAAGCTAATTCATCTAAAACAATCTAAGCTGTGACAAAACTCGGTAGATTCCAGAATTTAACGTGAATAATGCCTATTCCGCGTCTTTTGCGGAATAGGCATTATTTTCGTTAAATGGCCGGAATCTGAGTTTTGTTGCGTAATTAGGCTATATTTCCGTATAGCTCCAAAGTACAGTAAACACTAATTCTGGCTAAAAATTAATTGAGATACTTACCAATATAGACTTATAACACAACCTCTTTTATTTACTCAGCCGCTGTTCTGAATCCTTGTAAGGATGCGGCTCACCCTTTATTTCGTGTGAAACGTGACCTAACATGGCATCTACCATTTCCAGAATATGCGGATCATCGAGACAGTAGTATACGTGCGTCCCCTTTTTATCACGAGTGACTAACTGATAGCGATACAAAATCGCCAGTTGGTGAGAAACCATCGGCTGCGGGAGATCGACGTTCTCCACGATCGTTGAGACATCCGCCTCATTGTTCTCAAGAAAATACAGAATTTTGATCCGGTTCGTGTTACTCAATACCTTGTAGATCTTCACGGCTTCTTCCAAGAGCGCATTACTGACCTTCATGCATGATCCCCCCTTATACCAAATTCGATATCTACATTATGGAGCATTTAGTGAAAGAAAGCTATCACGTGACTAATTAAGCCGCTATCCCAAAACACCCAAAGCCCGATTAAAACGTAGCAGGTCTTCATTAACTTTTCGCCGTACTTCTCCATCACACCAGTAACGGCCGGAACGTTCGCAATCGCCTTAATCACGAGCACGACTAGCAGCGTCAACGTCCCAATAAAAACGAGGGTCATCAGGAAATGCAACAAATCCTCACCCACTAATACCGGCAGAAAAATGGACAAATTGCACCCCGCACACACGGATAAATACGTCAGCATGACACTGACAATCTGCGAGTGATGGTGCTTGTCATCAGCTGAATCATCGTCATCATGAAAAGCAAGGTAAATCGGCAGGATACCCAAAATACCTAACAGCCATTCAGGCAGAAAAACCAGTAACGCTTTTCCGACCGCATAGCTTAAAATCAGTAGGGTCAGATTACCCAGTAAATACCCTATCATGACCTTTGACATCTGATACTTGTTTAATAGGAAAATCAGCATGAAGAAGAAATCCAGGTTCACACTCAAAAAGGTTAACGTTAATAGCCAGTAGTTCAAAACTCAAATCCTCTTTTCTGTTCGTGAATATATTATATGTCACATATAGCATATATAAAAGACCTCTAGCAAACAAAACGCTTTTAGCCTATGTTTTGAAACTAAGAACGCCTTGAACAACTGAAATTACTTGGTTTTGACAATACTGGATTGCTGCTTGATCAACCGGTTTAATCCAATAATCAGAGATAATGAAATTACGGAATAAACGGCCGAGCCAAAGCTAATATCCCTTAACCCAATCACATCAAACATCACCGATGCGGTTGCCGACCCTAGGGTAATACCGAAATTAAAAAAAATCGAGCTCAGCGACGATGCCAACACTAGGGCTTGGGGATAATCTTGTTCCGCGATATCTAAAAAATAAACCTGCAGTGGCGCGCTTAATAAGGTCACAATCATGGTCAGGATCAAAAGTGCACCGAAACCTACTGCTTCATTATTCAGTGCTTCTGGCAGCAGCATCAAGATGATTAAATCAGCCACATAATATTTGGGCAACCGGTTTAGCCCTCCGTGCTTCGCTAGGTGTCCTGACCAGCGATTAGAAGCAATACTCATCAAGCCAATCATAAATAACAGCACGTTTAGATTACTCCGGCTGAAACCGAGTCCACTGGTCAGTAAAGGCCGAATATACGTATAATATCCGTACATTGTGGCTGCTGTAAATAATGCCAACAAAATGCCAATTTGAATCCGGTGATCTCGCAATAGTTTCATTTGATCTCCAAACGTACCAGCGATTTGCTCAACGTGCTTAGGCAACAACCAAACCAGGAAACCATAAGCCATTACCGTCAGTAATGACACCAGTAGAAAAGCATCACGCCAATTGTATTGAACGCTGAGCATCGTCCCAATTGGAACACCGAAAACTGAAGCAATACTATAACCGGCAAAAACCCAGGCAACCAAACTGGCTCGTTTACTTTTAGGTGCAATGACGGCTGTAAACGTCATTAGCAGCGAGATAATCGCTCCAGCTACACTGGCGGCAATTATCCGTGAAAACAACATCCAACCATAATTTGGAGCCATAGCACTCATGGTATTGCCAACCAAGAATACCCCCATCAGTACCAGTAGCATTTGATATCGATTGTATTTACTGGTAAAAATGGTGATTATCGGTGTACAGATTGCATACACAACAGCAAACACCGTCACAAGATACCCAACTTGTGTCAAGGAAACGTTCAAATGACGGGCAATTTCGGAAAGAATCCCCACCACCATAAATTCGTTACATCCCAGAAGAAAGGTTACTAAAACAAAAACTAGTGCTATCAGTCGATTTTTGTTCATCTTCAATCCTCCTCATAGCTGCCTCCCCTAACCCCGTTAACACCCGCATTTAATCAATGGCAGTATAGCTCAATTACCTGTCAATGACATGAATGACAACCCCAAATCAGTCTTCAATGATTTAACCAGACAAATCATTTGTATTTACTCACTGGTTTAATCATAATTAGGATTGGATTAAAATTTTGTTTAAAAGAGGGGTTATTATGTTCGATGCAAAAGTTGCAATTGGAACCTGGTCTTGGGGATCAGGTATAAACGGCGGTGATCAAGTCTTTGGCAATCACTTAACTCAAACTGATTTACAAGCCGTAGTTGATTCAGCCATGGCAAATGGTTTAAATCTTTGGGATACAGCCGCAGCATACGGTCAGGGCTCTTCAGAAACGATATTAGGTAACAGTTTGAAAGCTTATAATCGTGATGACTACTTTCTCTCCACAAAGTTCACACCAAGGTTTGCAGGCTCAGGGGAGAATCCAGTGGCCGACATGCTGGCCGAAAGTTTAAAACGGCTGCACACGGATTACGTTGACCTCTACTGGATCCATAACGCAGAAGGTGTTGAAAAATGGACGCCAATGATCATTCCGTTGGTTAAACAAGGCCTCATCAAACACGTTGGGGTTTCCAACCATAACCTCAAACAAATCAAACGGGCTAGAGAAATCTTAAATGCTGGTGGTGTTGAGCTTGAAGCCGTTCAAAACCATTACAGCCTACTCCACCGTCAATCTGAAGATGACGGTATCTTGGACTACTGCCACCAAAACGGCATCACCTTCTTCTCTTACATGGTATTGGAACAAGGTGTCCTCACCGGTAAGCATGACGCTGCACATCCATTTGAAGGTGACAGTAACCGGGCACGGACCTACAACCCGATGTTGCCAAAACTAAACGCGTTATTAGCAAAAATGATTGAACTCGCTGGTAAATATCACGTTGCAGTTGCTGATATTGCAACGGCTTGGGTCATTCAAAAAGGAACGACCCCAATCATTGGTGTCACTAAACAACACTATATTGCGGATACTAAACGTGCAATTTCGCTCAACTTGACCTCTGATGAAATGAAAACATTGGAAACGTTAGCTGATCAAGCACACGTTAACACTCAGGGCAGTTGGGAACACAGTATGAACGAGTAACATAGTAATCATTAAAATAAGGGTCGGCAAACACCTCTGCTGAGATGTTTGCCGACCCTTTAACATATGACTTTAACTTACTTTGAGTTAAACGATTACCAATGACTTGATAGCCTCACGTTTTGCCATTGCTTGATATGCATTATCAATGTCATCCAGTTTGAACGATTTCGTAAAGACTTTACCTGGGTGAATGTCGCCATCCAAAACGGCCTTTAATAAGATTTGCTTATCATAAGTGGTTACTGAAGCTGGACCACCGGCAATGATCGTGTTCTTATAGAAAGAACTAGACATATCCATTTTTGGCTCATGTGGTAAGCCCACACGACCAACGATGGCACCCGGACGACCTGCTTTCATGGCCGTGTCGTTTGACTGTTCCGTACCGACACATTCCAAAACGGCATCTGCACCAGCGTTATTTGTCAATGCCATCACCTTTTCAACAGCTTCATCGCCACGTTCAGCAATAATATCCGTTGCACCAAATTCGATAGCTAATTTTTGACGATCCTCGTGTCGGCTCATGGCAATAATTCGCTTAGCGCCACGCAATTTAGCCGCAATCACACCGCATAAACCAACGGCACCATCACCAACAACGACGACCGTATCACCCGTTTTGACGTTAGCCACTCGTGCCGCGTGATAACCAGTTGCCATAACATCAGCAAGACTCAACAGTGAGTTCAACATTTCATCACTGTAATCAGCTGGTTGACCCGGAACTTTGATCAAGGCCCAATCAGCATGTTGGAACCGGACGTATTCTGATTGAACACCGTTACTAAAATTATCATCATGACTCTGACAATCACCTGGGCCTAGAATAAAAAGTGTACAAGTTAAATAGAGACTTTGATTTAGTATAATTAAGGAAGTAAATTGGAGGATCAAATAATGACGAAGCACAGTTATGACAAGGAATTTAAGGAACAGGCCGTT